>Ga0163108_10001789_pt1 | contig 15690 bp, 12 predicted proteins | sample Fk1155metaG_FD_109644 | JGI IMG/M metagenome (GOLD analysis project Ga0163108, IMG submission 109644) | Marine microbial communities from the Central Pacific Ocean - Fk160115 155m metaG | ecosystem: Environmental > Aquatic > Marine > Oceanic > Photic zone | place: The Central Pacific Ocean...
ACTATTGGTTTGTTGATGGACTGTGATACTACGGGTATTGAGCCAGACTACGCCTTAGTGAAATACAAAAAACTTGCAGGTGGAGGGTATTTTAAAATCATTAATCAGTCAGTTCCCTCTGCCCTTCGGCGATTGGGTTACGAATCTGACGAAATACGATCGATGGTAGATTATTGCGTTGGGACTGCCAGTCTGGATGGAGCTCCACACATTAACCTTGATACTCTAAAGGCTAAGGGTTTTACAGAAAATGTTCTCGCTAAAATTGAGGATGAACTGCCTAAAGTATTCGATATTACTTTTGCCTTCAATAAATTTGTTTTGGGTGAGTCCTTTTGCAAAGAGATTTTAGGAATTTGTAGCGAAGAACTCGATTCTTTCGATTTTAATATGCTAAACCACCTTGGGTTTTCAGATCAAAATATTGAAGAGGCTAACAATGCTATTTGCGGTACCATGACACTAGAGAACTCACCTCACCTTAAAGAGGAGCATTACTCAATCTTTGATTGTGCTAATACTTGCGGCAAGTATGGGAAGCGTTTTATTAAGTCAGAAGCTCATATTTATATGATGGCTGCAGCTCAGCCGTTTCTTTCAGGTGCCATTTCCAAGACAATCAATATGCCCAACGAAGCAACTCTTGAGGATATGGAAAAAGCCCACACGCTTTGCTGGAAGCTTATGTTGAAAGGCACTGCAGTATACAGGGACGGATCAAAGCTGAGTCAGCCACTTAACAGTACTGTCAGTGAAAATTTCAGGATGCTTGAAGTTGAAGATATTGAGGAAAAACAGCCTCTTAAAATTGCCAAAAAAATAGTTGAAATCGTGCGTGAGAAAAAACGTAAAACACTTCCTCATCGACGAGCTGGTTATACTCAGAAAGCGGTTATCGGTGGGCATAAAGTTTATCTGCGAACCGGCCAGTACTCGGATGGAACACTCGGCGAAATATTTATTGATATGCATAAAGAAGGCGCAGCCTACCGCAGTCTAATGAACTGCTTTGCGATCGCCATTTCTCTGGGTTTACAACATGGCGTCCCGCTTGAAGAGTTTGTGGATGCCTTCGTGTTCACTAGATTTGAGCCGAATGGGATAGTCACAGGAAACGAACGTATTACTATGGCTACATCCACCATCGACTATATATTTAGAGACTTGGCTATTCATTATCTTGATCGAACTGATCTGGCGCAAGTGACTTCGGATGATCTTCGGGCAGATGCCATTGGTAAGAACGATGAGTCAGGTCCTGATGAAACAACTAATGAAGTCTCTGAGGATCAGTTGCCGGAAATAACCCAAGGAAAAGAAGAGAGGAGTCATTCTAGAGCCACTCTAACTGACCTTAATGTCAAAGCAAGTGGAAACAATGGGCATTCTACTAAACCTGTCGAGATAACTCCGGTCCGGGGTAATGGAAATGGAGGAAGGCAGGCTGTCGCTGCTCGAAAATTGGTTTCCACAGCAGCAATTGCTAAGCTAAAGGGCTATGAAGGAGATCCCTGCACAGATTGCGGGCAACTCACTCTTGTTCGAAACGGCACCTGCCTTAAATGCCAAGCTTGTGGAGCCACTTCTGGCTGCTCATAAGCTTTATCCATAACTTTATACTAAGCTAACTTAGCGATTTGGCGCAACGGAAGCCAAAGGTTGGGTTTTTAATGTCGCGTGCAACTATGTTTCGATAGTCGATAGATGCAAAACTAGGTGGGCTTGTCCAGCCACCTCCTTTGACAATTTTGTAATCTTTTTTTTTATAGGGTCTTGATTCTTCCGGAAGGGGAGAGTGAGGGGTATCAACCCATTCCCATACGTTTCCAATCATATCTAAGGTCCCATACGATCCGGCCCCTGAAGGGAAAGACCCTACCGGAGCGACTGAAATAAATCCGTCATTTTCTCCAATAAGGTTGGCTAATCTTTTTGTGTTCTTAATCCAAGATGAGCCCGCTGCCGCCAATTCCCACTCAGCTTCCGTTGGCAAACGTTTGCCTACCGCGTTGCAATGTTTTTTTGCATTTATCCAATCAACGCTCATCGCAGGGCAGAGCTGACAAATTTCCCCATTAATGTAGATTGGATCGTGGGTGGGGTGTGTTTTTTTGTATTGTTTTACCGTTACTTCAGTGTGGTCAATGTAAAACATAGGAATTTTTTTTGGATCATTCGATGCATCAATGGGGGAGGCCAAGCTTTGTTGTACTGGTTTGAGTTGGTAGGTTTTGTCAACTGCCGGGTTAACTAAAACCATTAGAGTGCTATCAACTGCATGAATTAAAGTTGGTAATAGTATTTGATCGGAGCTAGAAAATAGGGGTAGTTTTTTGCTTTGTGTTTTATATTTTTTTGTTTGTCTCTTGTATTTTTTTGTTTGTCTCTTGTATTTTTTTGTTTGTCTCTTATACTTTTTAGTTCGTTTTTTATATTTTTTTGATTTTCTTTTGTCTAATTTAGTATGGGATTGAAACGGTAGGATATTTTCTTTAACTTGCGAGGATTTTTTTTTAGAGTATTTTTGATGCTTGCTTATGCCAGAACTACATGCTGACATGAAAATTAAAGTGATTAATATAAAAGCAAGTATAGCTCTCAAGGCCACTATTCCTCCGTAATCATGGATTCAAATCTTTTCTTCAAGCTACGGTAGCGATCGAATTCTATTTTTGCTAACTCAGGTTTCCCGAGTTTCTCATAGGTAAACCCCAAACTATATCGAGCATTAAAGTGAGTAGGGTCCAATTTAATTACTGTCTTAAAGGCTTGGGCTGCCTTTTCATGCTCGTTTCGATAATTATAAATTCCACCAAGTCCATAAAGGGCAGCCACATTCTTTGGATCCAACTCCGTTGCTTTGAAAAAAGCATCAAATGATTTATCATAGTTCCCTTTTTGACTCTGCATTTCTCCTTCTCTAACCAACTCGGCACTATTCTCAGATGAGCATTGACCTGTGATTAAGAAAACAAAGATGATTATAGAAAAATAAAAAATACGGACGGAAGTATTCATAAATCAAAAATATATGGGAAGTGTCTCAGGGTGATGTCTCACCTATAGGTATAGCCATTCATATAGATAAATTTAGAAGAAAAATTTCTGGCCCTATTGCAAAAACATTGACAAAAATTTTTACGTTTAGTGCGTAATCACGGAACCATTTAAAGTTGGACGTTCGCTAGGAGAAAGCCCGCTTTGGGAAAAATTTGGGGTTGGTTCATTGCATAATGATCCGCAATCGGCAATACCAGCATTAACCGGCGATTCACCAAAATGAAGTAAAAATAATTCCTCAGTTTCACGAAATGCTTTTTCAAGCTCGATTCGATCGCTCTCACCGCGCATACCAAAGTATGGGAAATGATGAATGTATCTACCAAAAAGATTCTCACAATCAGACATGTATTTCTGTGTGTCGAGAATATGGGTATGCCAAAATGTATCGATATCTTTGCTGGGAACGATTACTTTGTCATCATATAGATTCGACAAATATAGAAATCTACGGTACCAGATTTCTAGTTCTTCAGTTTTTTTCAGAGGCCAGTTTGGTCCGTCGTCTCTTTTTGTAAGTGAAAATTTAATTGATTCTAAATCTAGATTACGACTAAATTTTTCAAACAGGGCTATATCCATATCCGATATTCTCTCGAAAAGTTTAATTAAAAATGACATTAATGAAAAATCATTCTAAACCCTCTTTCAAAATAAGGGAAATAAAAAAATATTGATTTGTTTTTATTACTGCTAACTTTATCAAACTTTAGTTGAGCTAAACGTATATTTTATAGGACACACGTATTCCACTTTCATAAACATCAGCCCAGTGGGAGGCGAGTTTTTGTTCGGGAGTAACTAGGTCACGAAATGAACAAGGTCTAGTGGTGTGATTAGACCAGTCAAGCTTCTTCCATGTTAAGCCTAAAGATTCGAACCATAATTCTAGCATTGATTGGGTAGGCAATGAGGTCAAGCTCAGATCTCTTCCCTTGCGACTAAAAGACTCGGGTAAGTTATAGTCCTTTTTTTCTGCTTGAGTGGGGCACGATATCATCAGTGGAAGATTGAGAATTTGGTTCGTTAGAAGGGGGTGCGTTGCAGGGGCATCCTTACCTTGCACAGCCGAATAAGAAGCTGTAAAGGTATCAATGAGAATAGCTTCTTTTGCTGCACGAGCCATGAGTTTAATTAAGCGAAGAGGCTCAGTCATATAGTAAAGAACACCGAAACAAAAGACCGTATTGAAAGATTTCCTTTCTACCTTTTCTAAAAAATCAATAATATTGTCAGTTTCAAATTTATACTTTGAGGGACTTATTTTTTCATTCAAAAATAAATCTATGCAACGTTTTACTGTACGTTTTTCGAAATCAATGCCATGGATAAATTTAGCTCCAAGTTGTAACGCCGCCCAAGAAAAAATTCCAGTATGAGATCCAATATCGATAATAGATTTATTTTGGATGTGCTGGCGATTATTATCAAGTAAAACCTCAATGCGACCATTAATGCATTGATGATGGTAAGGAACTGCCCAGCGTTTAGTTCGAGTATCGGTAGTCAAAAACGGAGAATTTGGAGGAATAAAATTTTTCATAATTAATTAATAAAAGGGGACGAGAAATTACCAAAAAATTAATTTTTGGGATACTTAACCTAATAATTATAAGCTTATAAATGGTACATCTGGCTGGATCTTTTAATAAATACACCAAAGCACTATAATAAAAGAAAAAATAAGATGAAAGAATAATTTGTCTAATAAAAAAAAGAAAAACAAAAAAAAAGCAACGGCTGAAAAGTATTTTCAGCAAGAAAGCTTGTCGACTATCGGAGAAGCTTTTCGAGAGCTTGATTCTGATATGGCGATTCGCTTCAAAGCCCTTCAAGGGGTAGAGTCTCCAGCTGAATGGGTAATGGAGGTAATATTTGATCTGTTTCCTTATGCTTGGAAAGATACAGAGTTGCTTGGAGAGGCTATTCTCAATATTTTTGCATGTGAATTTGAAGAGGCGGTTGAGGCTTTGAAGGGGGCCATAAAGATGAGTCCGGATGCTTACCCGGCCTACCACCTTTTGGGACATGTTTACGGTTGTATGGGGAATTACAAGGAGGAAATAGAGTGTTATCGAAAAATCATAAAACTAAGAAGCGATTACCCCCACCTCTATTTTAGTCTTGGGATGAGTTACTGGCTGACCGGACACGAAAAAAAAGCTATGACAGCATTTCATAATGCGATACCAATGGCACCAGAATTTGCAGTACCAGAATTTTGGTTTACATTTACTTTCGAAAAACTTAATCGATACCCAGCAAAAAATAATGGGACAGGTGATAAAAATACTATCGAAAAAAAACGTGTTTTATCCCAACTGTTTTATATGATCGGATTAGAGTTAATAGAGTATGGCCATAACTCAGAAGCACGTCAAGCATTCAAAAAATCCATTGAACTGTTTCCTGAGTTTGCAGAAGCCTATTGCCAGTTGGGTTTTGTTCATATAAAAAAGTTAAGAAACTCAAAGCGCGCTCAAAAGTATTTACAAAGCGCAGGGCATCTACTTCAAGAGCAAAAAGAACTCCAGAGAGCAAAATTGATACAACAGATCTTTGATTCTTCTAATCACCTTCTAGATAAAAACAAAGCTGCAGAAGCCTGGTTAAAAGAAGGACTCCGGCTTCAACAGTTAGGCTTGAATCAGGCAGCAGTAGATGCATATAAGATAGCAATATCTTTTAAGCGGGACTTTATTGATGCTTATTATAACATGGGTATTGCCTATGGAAGTCTTGAAGAATCCGGACTAGATGTTCTTGACAATGCACTTGGGGCATTGAAACAATCAATTCGTTTGAAAAATGATTTTATTCACGGATATATTGCCCTTGGTGCGGCTTATATTAGAAAGGGGGAATACGAAAGTGCTTTAGATGTTTTGAAACGGGCAATTACAATTGACTCAAAAGATCCGAATGCGCATTACTACATGGGGGTTGCCTGTAGAGCAACGAAAAACTTTGAAAAAGCTGCAGTTTCTCTACACAGTTCGGTGCGGCTAAAACCGGATTCATTGCAGATGCAATATTATCTTGGACTTGTTTTAATAGATTGCGAAAAGTTTCATGGCGCCTGCAATGCTTTTAATGAGTCGGTGCGTATTAAGCCAGATTTCGCTGAAGGCCATTACATGCTTGGTTATGTTTACCTTGAAAAACTTCTTGACGCTGAAAAAGGGAAATACCATCTTAACAAAGCTGAAAAACTTTATATTAAGCTAGAAGATTTTGATCGTCTAGAAAGAGTTAGAATAATGCTCGCAAAATGAAGGACCGATAAATTTTTTAGTTATATAATATTTTTTCCTGTAAGAAATAAACTTTTCACACTTGGCATATAAAGCGCCCAAGGGTTTTTATATATATCTATTCTGGTGAAAGTGTTGTGATAAAAAAATGAATAAAAAAATGATTTTATTGATTGTGATTGGGATAGGCATTGCTTCATTTTACTTTTTAGATATTAAGGAGTATTTATCATTCGAAAGTTTGAAAACTAACCGAGATAGATTGAATACTATCTATCAAGAGAATTCTATTGTTTTTATTTTCTGGTTTGTTGGTGTTTATTTTTTAACAGTTTCTCTTTCATTGCCTGGAGCCACTGTGCTCACCTTAGCTGCCGGTGCTATTTTTGGATCAGTTTTAGGGATGTTGCTTGTTAATATTGGCGCTACCTTGGGAGCGACGACTGCTTTTCTTAGCGCGCGTTTTATTTTTCGTGATTGGGTTGAAGGTAAATTTTCTGATAAGTTGAATTTTATCAATAGAGGAATTTCAGGCAATGCGTTTAGTTATCTATTATTTCTTAGGCTGGTTCCAGTTTTTCCGTTTTTTCTCGTCAACCTTGTTTTAGGGTTAACACAGGTTCGACTCTCTATATATTTCTTTGGAACCATGTTAGGAATTATGCCAGGTTCATTTGTTTATGCTTTCGCTGGTAGTAACTTAGCAAATATAAATAGCGTTTCTGATATAGCTTCTCCTAAAGTATTCGGAGCTTTAGTCTTATTAGGAATTTTTACTTTGATCCCAACCGTTTACAGTCGTTACAAATAAATCATGGTAACTACGCTTTGGAGAAAGCGAGTTTTTGAATTCAAAACCTTTCTAATGTACCGCTATTTTTTCAGAATGACTGAGTTGAGTTCGTGACAATATTTCATATTGTACGAAAAGAATACAACTAGTATTAGAGCATGGACTTTCAAGCGAAATAACTTTAACTACAACAAGATTCTCCAGCGTCCTCTTCCGTTGGGTTCTCAACTTTTGAATCGGTTATTATGAATTGTCCACTGTAGGAACATGAAGACATGGTTTCTGCAGTATTGCGATCTATTTGAATAGTTTCACCAAGATCAAATTTAGTTTCTTGAAAAATTACGCTATCAAAAGGTCCGGTATAGGTAGCAAAAATGGAGTCATCTGCAAATGAACTTTTGTTGGAACAAATTTTAAATCCCTCTATTGTGTAAGAATAGAATTTAATTCCCTCCACTTTTTTCCACAAGTAATCCTTTTGTATACGTAACCCTTTAAACTGATTATTCCGAGCATAATTGATAAATTCTTGCAGAGTAAGTGCGCCTGAGATGCATTCTCCCCAAAGTGCCTTATTATTTCGCATTTTTTCTGGGACTTCAATTTCTGAAATGATATCGGCAATTAGAAAATGTCCTCCAGGTTTTAAAACTCTATATATTTCTTTAAAAACGTCATTTTTTTTTATAGAAAGATTAATTACGCAATTTGAAGTTACGAGATCAACAGATGTATCTGCAATAGGAATACTTTCAAGAAAACCATGTTTAAACTCAATATTATCGTAACCAAGGTTTTTAATAACTTGGGTGGAATTTTTTCTGGCAACATCTAGCATCTCTTCGGTCATGTCTATTCCGTAGACATGGCCTGTTTTCCCTACATGTTTTGCTGCGATAAAGCAATCAATACCGCCACCCGACCCTAAGTCGACCATTGTTTGACCTGCGTGAAGTCCGGCTCTTCCTACGGGACTTCCACAACCATATGAAATTTCTAAGACTTCTTTAGGGATATGGGACAGTTCACTTGAATCGTATTTTGTGGGACAGCATAAGTTTTCCTGAGTAGTAACGGCTGCATTTGAGTAAAAACTTTGAACATCATTTCGAGATACATCTTCTTCGTCTGAATTTTCATCACAGCAAGATGCGAAGTCATTCATTTTTTTTCCTTTCATGCTTTTTATATCTTTTGGCTTGTGTTTAACAAAAACAATATCTAAAGATTAAAAATTAAATTTCTTTGGCTAGCTTTTCTTTAATTCCTACTTCATAAAACTGTTTTAGTAGCGATTTTGCTAGTCGAAGTGGGTTGAAAGTAATGTCCATAGGATATGTGGCAAGTTTAAAATCAGAAACTATATATTCATTTAGATCAAGTTCGTCAACAAATTCAATTTTATCTAAATTCCATTGCCCATAATTTTTAATTCTGGCAGCTTCTAAAGTATAGATATTCTTTGAATTGACACCGACGATCTCTGTCATAACACGATCCAGTGCTGTCATATCTGTACCTGCAGCAAGAATCCCAAGTGGATAAGGAGTCCCCTTGATTGGACCATTTCCTTCCATTGCATTAATGCCATCTATGATGGTTAAGGAAGGTGATATTTGTTTGGCGATATCGATCAGCATCTTACCAAAAGTAAGCTTGTTATTTTTGACAAGGCAATGGAGGACTGGCTTTCGTTTTCCTATAACTAACCCAAATAAGTTCTTGATAGATAAAGTTAATGTCATCTGGCAGTGTGATTTAAATTTGGGTAAATTTATAATGCTATCATACTCTTGAATATTACCAGCTATCTTTAGGCCGGGGATATTCTCTTCCGTTTTTAAAGTAATTGGATTAGACAGAGGGGTGATTTTGACTCCGTAACGTTTTGACAAGTCGCCATAACCGGCCTTTTTTGCCACCTTTAGAAGACTACCCAAAGCTGGACTATCACTTATATCAATTCTTTTAACTCCTAAATCTCTAAGCACACGGCACACGGCACCCATAACAGCTGGGTGGGTTGTTACGCAGCGCTCCGGTTTAAATCCACGTAAAAGATTAGGTTTGAGTAGAATTTTATTGCTAGGACTTAAAAGTTGACGTCGATTTTCTAAAAGAGTAAAGCTCTCGCGTACGAATCTTTCTATATGGTCAGGACTATAAGAATTGATTTTTTGTAGTAGGATTTTAGATTTCATTATCAAGTTAGCATATCATACACACTATTATAAATTTTAAAAATTTCGAATAAAATTGAAAAGATAATAGTACAAATGGTGAGAAGATATCGATAGTAGTGTGTTTTAGGTTCGATACGGTTTTTTTATAGAGCTTAAATATATAGTTTATCTATTAATTTTTTTTGGGTATAGGGATTGATAGATTCCGTAGTTACGAAGAACTTTTTTAACATACTTTCTGGTTTCAGGGTATGGAATAGACTCTATGAACATATCGGGGTCATCAAGATGGCTGAATCTTTTTAACCACTTTTTAAGGTTGTGCGGGCCTGCATTGTAGGAAATTAAAATATGAGTTCTATTTTTGTTAAAGCGTTTATTTAATTGGTGAATATATTTGACTCCCAATTCAATATTTATTGTGGGGTTAAATAAAATTTCGGTATGAAAAGGTTCGCTATTTTTAGGGTCACTGTAAAGTGTTCGACCAGTTTCTGGCATTATTTGCATTAATCCGATTGCTCCGGCACGAGACTGGACTTGAGCATTAAATAAGCTTTCTTGGCGGATAAGCCCCTTTATGAAGTAAGGATCTACATTAAAAAATTTTGCATTATGATGTATGATCTTTGCATAAGCTAGAGGGTAAAAATTTCTCCAAAAATTATTGGAAAGTTCTTTTTCTTTAACTTTGGTTTTAAAATCTTTGTATAACTGCATAACACGTACGGTATCAGAATAAGCGTGCGCATCATTGTATAACTTGGTTAACCAAATTACTCCGGAAAGATTTTTTTTTGTGGTACTCTCTAATTGTTTAATTTCAAGCCTTGCATCTTCAAAAAATCCTGTAGCGGATAACTCAACTCCTCGAGAATGATGAAATCTGGCATCACTTGATAGGTCTGGTGATCTAGTAGGTTGTGCTTCATTTTTATTTGAAGATAAAAATCTTTTTTTATCATGTCTCTTTTCCCCGGCTCTTATTCCATAGTAAGTGTAGGGAAATGTTATGTTGACGTTTTTAAAAATTTGTTGAGCAAGTTCTTTCTTTTTTAGCTGTTCAGCTGATTTTGCGCTCCAGTACATACTACTTTCAATAAATAGACCTGTCGGATATTTATTAATACTTTCATTGAAATAGCCATAAGATTTTTTAAAATTTCCCATTTTATAGTTCATCCATCCAAGTTGCCATGTTGCTCGCTCGGCATATTCATCTGAAAATTTGTTAGTTAAAATTTTATAATACGCAGTTGCCTGAGAATATTGTTTTTTTTCCTCATGCATTTTGCCAACAAAAAAACGAGCTTGGTTGGTTAATTTTAGATCAGTTTTTTTGTCGATAGAATTCTTGAAATACTTGAGACCATCGCGGTAATACCCTGTATTCCAATGATTCCGCCCAATAATGAATAAAGCTTCTTGGGTTCGCCTATGATTTGGATAGTTTTTGAGAAATTTTTTAAGTATAGAAATAGATTCTTTTCTTTTACGAATGCCTTTTTGTCCTTTAGCTAAATTGAAATAAAAATTAGCTGGTAGTGAAATTTTAGATTTTATTAGTTCTGAAATTTCATCAACCACCTGCTGATAAGCGACCTCTTTGAGAAGTGCTTTGATACGCTTCTCATATTCGTCGAGAGTTAAAGGTTTTATTATAATTGAAGCGTCTTCTTTGGCGATTCTTTTCATTTCTTTTTTTGCTTTATATGTTAAATCATTGGTGGGGAAGCCAATATGAAGAAAACGATATCGATTGTATGCTTCATTGAGTTGTCCAGATTTTTGGAAAAGGTGTCCTTGGTAATAGATAATTTCGGGTAGGTGCAAGCGATATTCAGATGATTTAGGAAGAGTTGATATGCGGTTTTCAATCTCTTTAAGTAGTTTTAACGCTTCTTCTATTTTATTTTCTTTTTCTAAGATCTTCGCTAGTAAAATATTGTTTTTTGTCAATAATAGAGTTTTTGGAAATTTTCTTTGGATAATATTGACCTGCTCTAAAGATTTTTTGATTTTTCCAGAACTTAAGAAAACTTCCGCCAAGTGAAAGCGAGTATAATCTTCTATTTCTGGGTAAGATTTAATAGTGTCTAGAAAAATATTAATTGATTCATTAAGTTTATTGTTATGGGCCAAACTATGAGCTAGGAGATAAGACGATCTATTTTTCTCTATTAGGCTTTGAGTTGAAGTACGAATTGAATTAAATAAAAGAGCGGCTTGATGGTAATCTCCTTTTTGAAAAAAAGATAATGCAGAGGAATATTCTTTTGTTTCACTTCCTATGGTATTTCCCGGGTTTACAAAAGAAAGTAAAAGAAAAAAAGCAAATATTGTTAATGTTTTGGGAAGAAGAGTAAGGATTTTATCTCTCAGGGTAACTGAATTGTCAGATTCATTGGCCTTAATTATTTTAGCGTTATAAAGCTTTTTAAACCAAGTAATTTGCCGTTTTGCATAATTTCTCGTGTCTTGCTTGATGAGTGCAATAGTTTTTTCCAGGGATTGCTTTTCTTGTAACAATTTTATGATTTGTGCATACCCAATGCTTTGAAAAGGTTTTAGTTTTTCAGAGAATCCTTGAGATAAAATATCTTTCACTTCATCAACCCACCCGTTTGCTATCATTTTCTCTACCCGCATGTTGATGTTGCTATAAAGCTCTTTTCTATCTCGTTCTATGAGGAAAGTATGTATAGGAAACTCATAATTAGGTCTAGTGCTTACTTGGTTATACTTAGAAAAAGGTATTCCTGTTTGGCGATAAACCGACGTAGCTCTTTCAATACGTTGACTATCCAGAGGAGAAATTTTTTCTGCAGAACTGGGGTCTACCTGCTGTAGCTCCCCGTGCATTTTTAGAAGCCCTTTTAGATGGATATCAAGCTGGACTTGTTTTTTTATTTCTGGGCTTATTTCGACAGCACAGCCGTAGTCCTCACATAGGACTTTTATATAGAGTCCAGTACCTCCCGTTATAATAGGGACTTTACCTTTACTGTGCATTTCTCTCGTATGAGTTAAAGCCTTAGTTTTAAAATCGAATGCAGAAAAATCTTGATCAGGTTCTAGTATATCTATTAGGTAATGTGGAATTCTTGCTCTATCCGCTGGCGTGGCTTTTGCTGTTCCTATGTTAAAATATTTATAAACTTGCATAGAATCAGCGCTAATAATTTCCGAATTGATTTTTTCAGCTAATTCAATCGCGGTATCACTTTTCTTTGATGTGGTGGGACCGGCTAGAATAATTAAAGGAGGCATATACTTTTTCCATTTCTTTCGAATAAGAACCATCTTCATTATAAACGAATAAAGGCGATTCGATGACACATTCTGATTTCTTATTTTTAACAGACTCAATTAAAAATATGCGAGCTTCTGCATTACGCGAACCATGCACAAAGCGAATTCTTGAGGGAAAAAATTTGTGGAACCAGAGCCTTTCCTGTACTTCTTTGAGTCTTAATGGCGGGTAAGCCATGACAAAGGACCCCCCGTTCCTCAATAAATTTTTTGCTTTAGTTAGAAGCGAATTTAAGTTCATCGATATTTCGTGCCTAGCTACAGCTTTCTCGTTTATTGGGTTGGTACGGCCTGTGTCTAGTTTTCGATATGGAGGGTTTGAAATTATTGTATCAAATAATTTGTTCATAGAGTTTAGATTTGAATCTAAAAAATTGCCATGAATTAGGTTTATTTTTTCAGAAGCTCCGTTTCTTGAGATGTTTTTGACCGCAAGATCATAAAGGGATTTTTGAATTTCTATTGCTACAATTTCTTCCAGCGCTACTCGTGTTGTTACAAGCAAGGGTATAATTCCGCATCCAGTTCCAATATCTAAGAGTCGGCTTCCGGTCAATAGATTTGCAAAGTGCACCAATAAAAATGGTTCGATAGAGTAACGGTATCCATCGGTTGTTTGTTTTATTAATAGAGTATTTGATGAATTAAATGAGATCATGCAGTTTTAAATTATAGTTGGTATTTAATTAACGAAAAAAAACTAAGAATTTATTATATAAATTTCTCTAAGTTTTGAAAGAAGTTCATTTGCTTCTAGCTCCAAAAACGGAATTTTGATTTTTCTAATAGAACGGCTATTACTTCTTTTTGATAAATTATAGGGTGGTTACGTAAGGTAACTAAATATCCACTTGAATTGGCTAAGACTGACTCAAGAGTTGCATTGGAATGTATGTCAAAAATGTCTCCTATTTTTTGCCCTTTTTTAACTTCCGATCCAAGTGTAACTTTTGGTAAGAAAAAACCACCTGCATGCGAGGATATAAGTGTTTCTTTATTTTGTTTGTTAAATTTAACGCGGTATTTAATTAATTCTTTGTGGTCATTGCCTAGTGCTCCTGCCCAAAGAAGGCTATTGATTAGTCCGGGTAGTATATCCTCGCAGAGAGTTATATCTAGATGATTTTCTTTTCCTGCAGATAAAACTACAGATGTTATCATTTCATCTATCCAATGACCGTGAAGGGAAAGCTTGAAGGTAGAGGAATCTTTTGGTTCTCTTACGTTTTGTGCTCCGAGACTTCTTGCAAAATCTTTAGCAAGGCCATCAGGGTTCAGGCAAAATAAATGAGGAGCATCATTATAATTTAGGTCCGCACTTTTAATGATAATGCCAAACTGAGAATCTTTTGTGTGTCGACAGACAGAGTCTGCAATTCGTTCAATAACTTCACCTTGTTCATTTCCTGGGAATGCAAGATTCATATCTAAGTCGTGGAACGACCATAGGGCTTTGCCTTCAAAAATAGCTGGTGAATTGACGGCGGGGATGATTTTTATAGAACCCTTTAAATAGTAACCAGGTTCCTTTCCTGACTCCACTGAGTTGAGAAAACGAACCAGTCGCGAGCAAAGGTAAATTCCGTTTAGTTGGTTGCCTTGAATTCCAGAAACAATAGAAACACTATTTTTTGGTTTGGGTCCTTTCCAAGTATACTGAGCTAGTTCAATAGGAGGCGCAAAAGGAGATTGAATTGATAAAATAGTTTCTTTCACGCTATTATGTTTTTAGCAATTCTACCTAGGAGTGCTCCTGGATAAACTAACGGATGTTCTCTCATAGTGAAAAGAAATCCATCTTCAGTTGCTGTTATCTCCTGTAAAGTTTTTCCATTTTTTGCATCTACAACCTCTCCAATCATTTCTCCTTTTAGTATATTTTTTTTTATATCAGTATGCCCAATAAATAGCCCAGCGTACTTGGAATGAATAGGAATAACCTGAGAAGGGTGAACTATTATTGGGTTACTAACGGTAGGAGGAGGTTTTTTTGTAGCAAGTACTCCCACTTGATAAAGAAGATTTAGCATGCCTAGTAAAATACGATTTGAAAAGTCCTGATTAATCCGCAAAGCAATGCCAGATTCAATGACTAGCGTTGGTACTTTAGATTGATTCATATTGTAACCTAATGTTGATTTAAACATAGCCGATAAAGGATGAACCCAGATGAGATTGACATTGCAATGAACAGCAAGAGGGATAAGCTTTTTATGAAAGCCCTCGGTAATTCTTATTTGAGGAGTTTCTTTAAGATGTAGATTGCTAGCGTGAAAATCGACTACAATGTCAGCGGAGTCCTTTAGGTTATTTATTAATTCTTTGGCACAGTTAATCGCTGGGGAATTTCCCTCAGAAATACCAAATTGACGGTTAAAATCAATTGAAAGGAATGGCCATAAGCGAGTTGCGTTGTCGGTTGCTTGCGGATTAACAGCTGGATATATATGAATTTCACCTAGAAAAGCTTCTGGCTGGCTTTTTTGTAATTCTTTCAAATATTTGGTAAGAAGGTAACAGATATAAATGCCTTCTAATTCATTTCCATGAAGTCCGGAGACAAAAGCTACACTCTTAACAGGACGCTTTCGTGACGATGGGAAGAATTGTTTGAGAATTTCTACCCTTTGGCCTGATGGTATTTTATAACAAGAAATTTTTTGAATTTGCAAAAGACCTTCCTTACGGGTAGTCATCCAGCCTATTTTTTTTAATCTCAATGTTCATTGCGTCTATTTTCCGCTTTAACGTATTACGATTTATTCCAAGTGTTTTAGCTACAGAAACTTGTTTCCCAGAGTGTTTCTCAAGGATGATTTCAAAAAGTTGTTTTTCAACTAACTGAATGATTTTCTCGTAAATATGTCCATCTTGTGCTTCTTGATTTTTTAGAAGGTATTCTCGAATTAGTTGTTTGAAGCGGTTCCCTAATTGGCCATTATTTTCAGTAGCGTTAAACTGTTCTGAAATAATATGGTCTGGAAGATGTTCAGAAAGTATAGGCCCCGTTCTAGCTAAAACAACAGCGCGCTTAATAACATTTTCAAGTTCGCGTATATTTCCTCTCCAGGAATAGCTGTTAAGA
>Ga0163108_10001792_pt1 | contig 15674 bp, 12 predicted proteins | sample Fk1155metaG_FD_109644 | JGI IMG/M metagenome (GOLD analysis project Ga0163108, IMG submission 109644) | Marine microbial communities from the Central Pacific Ocean - Fk160115 155m metaG | ecosystem: Environmental > Aquatic > Marine > Oceanic > Photic zone | place: The Central Pacific Ocean...
AAAGATGCGGGCGCAGAAGCTGAGCGACTATCCGGACAACTGTTAACGGCAACCACCGGGGAGCGGCCCGACTTATGGTTCAGTTACCACCTCTACCATAAGGCGCCCGATTGGATCGGCCCTAGCGTGGCGACACGTCTGGGGATTCCCTACGTCGTTGCAGAAGCCTCCTACGCCCCCAGCCAGGAGAACGGGCCGTGGGACAAAGGGCTTCGACAAACCGCGCAAGCGCTCTCGCAGGCTCGCGGGGTGCTCTCACTGAACCCGCGGGATCTTAAGTGCATCCAGGGGCTGCTCGACCCGCGCGCCCACCAGTTGCTGCTTAAACCGTTTTTAGTCGATGCCTTCCCGCCGGATCGCTCACATCGCGAGCACCGTGCGAAACTCGCAAAGCATTACGGTTTAGTCATCGACCAACCCTGGCTGATAGCGGTGGCAATGATGCGCTCTGGTGATAAGAGCAGATCATACTCAATGCTTGCGCAGTCACTATCACTTATAGAAGATCTACCCTGGCAGATAATCCTTGTTGGCGACGGCCCGGCACGGACAGAAATTGAAAAAGCCTTTGCGTCCGTGGCGCAACAGCGGGTCTGTTTTTGTGGCCAGCTCGATCCCTTGGCAACAGCGGATCTGCTGACTGCGGCAGACCTATTCACCTGGCCCGCGCTGAACGAAGCCTTCGGCATGGCGATACTTGAGGCTCATCGCCACGGCCTACCCGTTGTTGCCGGATATACTGACGGTGTCGCCAGTTTGGTAAACGACGGGCAAACTGGCCTACTGACACGGCCACCCGAGCCGGTGGTTTTTGCAAATGCGATGCGCAGACTTCTCGAAGATCCTGATCTGCGTCGGCGGATGGCGTTGAGCGCCCGCGATAAGTTCCTTGAGCAGCATGATTTTGATGCCGCTGCCAGTCGGATTCAGCAGTTCTTGTTACAGGTACGGCCTTAATGAATGAGATTCTTTTCCTGCGCCACGGTCCAACCGATTGGAATGCGGCGGGCCGGATCCAGGGCCATACCGATATATCGCTCAGCCCCGAAGGTGAAACATTGGTTCGATCCTGGTGCATTCCCCATCAGTACGCTGGCTGGCACTGTTATGCAAGCCCCCTGCAACGTGCCCGCCAGACCGCCGTGTTGCTTGGCTGCCCTGATCCGGAACCCGTTTTGGCACTGCGGGAAATGAACTGGGGCACCTGGGAAGGCCTTACATTAGAAGCATTACGGCAACAGAATCCAGCAGGCCTGCATAGTAACGAAGTCCGGGGGCTCGATTTTCGTCCGCCCGAAGGTGAGAGCCCTCGCGAGGTCCGCGAGCGCCTGGCAGACTGGCTATTCTCACGCACCAGCGACGAATTGCCTGCCATCGCTGTTTGCCATAAAGGACTGCTGCGCGCGGCCCTGAGTCTCGCTACGGACTGGGATATGACCTGTGACCCGCCGGTAAAATTGCAGGACCATTGCGCCCATTGTTATCGCGTCTCAGACAACCGTTTAGAAGTGGATATGCTGAATATTCCGCTGGCAACCCACCCAACTGAGTAACAAAGAAATGAACCCAGTACGCGCTCGAGAGTTGGGACTGGCTTTTCCCGGAACGCCTGGGATCGACAACGCCATTACCGACGTCCCAGGGGTAGAAGTCGGATTTGCGACCCTGGTTAAAGGTGACGGGCCATTGCAGGTCGGCCACGGCCCGGTGCGCACCGGCGTGACCGCTATTCTGCCCCGCGGACGGGATCCAGTGCCTAAACCCGTCTGGGCGGGAACTCATGCCCTCAACGGCAATGGCGAGATGACCGGTACCCACTGGATAGCCGATGGCGGATACTTCATCGGCCCAGTGATGATCACCAATACCCACAGCGTTGGCCGGGTACACCAGGCAGCGGTGCAATGGATCATTGATGCTTACCCCCAGCACTGGGGAAGCGAACACCTTTGGGCTATGCCGGTAGTTGCCGAGACTTACGACGGTGTTCTTAATGACATTAACGGCCTGCACGTTACCGAGGCTGACGCGCGTGACGCACTGGACAGTGCAGCTTCGGGGCCCGTTACCGAAGGCAACGTCGGTGGCGGCACAGGAATGATCTGCTACGACTTTAAAGGCGGCACAGGAACGGCATCACGCTGTGTCACTCTTGGCGAAAGAGAGTTCACGGTTGGCGTTCTGGTACAGGCGAACCATGGCCGGCGTACTGATCTCACTATCCTGGGAGTTCCTATCGGGCAACACTTGAACGACGGCATCCTGCCCCGAGACAACGAGACCGGGTCCATTATTGCGGTTATTGCAACTGATGCTCCGTTGATGCCTCACCAGCTCCAACGGCTGGCCAAACGCGGCAGTATTGGCGTCGGCCGAGGCGGCACAACCGGTGGCAATAGCTCGGGGGATATTTTTCTCGCTTTCAGCACGGCCAACCCGATACCCATCAGCGATATGACTCAAAGGCATGAGCAATTTTCCTGGATTGGTGATGATCTGTGCGACGTGTTATATGCTGGCGCTGTCGAGGGCATCGAAGAAGCTGTCGTCAACGCGATGGTAGCGGCAAAAAGTATGGCGACTTTACGTCCAGCTGGACACGATTGCCAGGCAATTGATCACGCCGCCCTGGTCGATCTGGCGCGTCGCTACGGCCGGCTTAAGAATTAACGTCTTTGAGCCACTTCTGCACCAGTTGCACATCACCATCGCGGTAATCCAACCTTCCATAAAACCCGCGCACCGCAAGATTATCACTGCGGATCATCGCCTGAATCTTGGGTACATCCCGCTCACGCATCCAGTTCTCTGCCTGGGTCATCAAGGCACGGCCCACGCCCTGGTGTCGGCAGTCCGGATCAACTGCAAGATAGTAGACCCAGCCGCGGTGTCCATCGCAACCCATCATGACACTGCCGCAAAGACGCCTATCGTGCTCTGCAAGCAGCAGGGCTGATGAAGAGTTGGCAAGGCACTGGCGTATATCATCTTCTGGGTCGTTCCAGGGTCGGGTCAGATCACAAGCGCGCCACAACTTCAACAGCGGGTCACGGTCGGCAGCCACAAAAGGGCGGAAAGTTACCTGCGCCAGTGGCCCCGGTTTCATTGGGCCAACCACCGTTTTAGATATTGGGCTGTGGCATTGGCGCCGTTACAGCTTTGCCGTTGAAAACGTGCCGGGCCACGCTCTAGCAGATCATCCACCGCTTTTGCCAGTGCAGCGGGTGTCAGCACCGACTCATCAAGCACCACAACCCGGCCTTGCTGATGCAGGCGCGCTGCCCGCGCACCCTGCTCGGTCTCGTTACCATCACCAGCAAAGGGCACCACTAGCGCTGGCGCGCCGCTTACCAGGAGATCGACGGCACTGTTGTATCCTATTTGCGAAACAGACAACCGGCAGCTTGCTAAAAGCGCGCGAAAATCCGGACGGTTTGACTCGATGGTAACGCGCTTGGGCGCCCGGGCTCTCAGATCGCTTAATGCTTGCGGATCGGGAGTTGCACCGGCCAGTATCCGCCATCTCACATCGGGGTAACGCGACAGAACAGCAGCGTCGACCGCGCACCGATACAATGCGTTTCCTGCCGCGCCGCCTCCGGCCGACACGATGATTTCACCCTCTTCGATAAGGTCTGGAATCGTCCCCGGCCCCGTGTCAACCAAACCAGTGTAATGCAGTAAATCATCAATCTCGCCGGCTTTACCGAACGACTCTGAAAAAGGTAAAAAGTCGTTAACGCCGTGTATCAGCACTCTTTGATAATAGCCACGTAAAAACTGAACGGTTTCCGCCTCGCGGTCGGCTGTGCGGCGTTGGATGCTATCGCGCACTGAACAAACGACACCGGTTCCCTGAGTTTTTGCAACTTCAAGTAACGGCAAAAGCTCAAACCGGAACCTGCGCCTGCCGAACGGAAAGAGCTCGGTTACCAGCACTTTGGGTTTCAGATCGTGGAAGATATCCAGTAGTTGCTTACTACGCCTTTGCTGTAATTGCCGAGTGACTGGCTTGCCCTGGGAATCCACAACTGCTGAAAAATATAGATCGGCGCTGCAAACAGGCTCAAGCTGGTGGACCCGAACCGCCGGCCCCGAGGTAGGTTGCACCGGCATCCCGCCGCTGACCACTTCTACCCTGACGCCCGCATCAACGCAGGCACGCGCCAATGCCATTGTGCGGCGAAAATGCCCGATACCCAGCAGGTGTTGGACGTAAAAGAGAATCAAGATGCGAGAGCTGTCTCGCCAGGCGGTCAGGCGATATCCTGGTGATGAACAGGACGCTCCCGCAGAAGGGTATCAACCCGATCGCAGATAACCTCCAAGCCCGATAGCAGCGCGTTGGAGCCAGCAGCGGATGGTAACGCCTGACGCTCAAGGGCGCGAAGGGTGACAGACATTGTCTGCGGTGAGCGGTCACCTTCACTATCAAGCATTGTAATCAGGCCCAACGATGCTGCGCGACGTGCTCGCAGGGTCTGTTCCATGCGTGGCGTCGATCGAGGCACCAATACAGCGCGCTTATCTAAAGAGAGAATTTCGCAGAAGGTGTTGTACCCACCCATGGCAACCACACCAGCGGCGCGATCCATCAGCAATTCCATATTGGCATCAAAAGTGATGACATGCACACCTTTCAAACGAGAGACCCGGCGCTGAAACCCACGCCTAAGCGTTTGCGCCATGAATGGCCCCAACACGATGACCACCGGCATGGCCGGCCGTGGCTGACTCTCGAAGGCGCTCAACACCCAGTCAACCAGTGTTTCCCCATCGCCGCCACCGCCTGGGGTCACCAGCAAAAAGGGATCTTTTGGAAGGCTAACGGGCGCTTCTGTCAACTCCGGTATTGCGCGCTTGAGGTAACCGGTATAAACCGTCATCTCCTGTGACCGTTCACTCACCTCAAGGCCTGCCAGCGGGTTGCCCATCGCCTTTACCCCGAAGACCCAAATCTCCTCAAAGTAGTTCTCAAGATCCTTGGGTGTACCGCGGTTCTCCCAGTCAGCTTTTAACAGTACCGAATCATCCAAGATGTCCCGCAAACCAAGCACCGTCTGGACTCCTTTGCGCCGAAGCGTTTCCAGAGTGACGGCCACCTCACCGCGTAGTCCCAGTGGCTCTTTATCTACCAGAAAAAGATCCGGCGCGAACGTAGCAGCAGTTTGCGCAATGATCGAGGAGCGCAACTCCAGGGTCTGAACGAGATCGATATGCTCGGACAGCGAGGTATAGTCCCCACCGCGCAACTTGACGACACCTGGTATTCGTACGAAATCCACCCGGCTCTTGAAATCGAAACTACCGATAATCGGCGAGCCTGAGATGATCAGAACATTAAGGCCCGCAAAATGATCTACCAGAGCATGGGCGATGGTACGGCAGCGACGCAAATGCCCAAGACCGAATGAGTCATGGCTGTAAATCAGAATCCGCTTGCCCTTCAATTTAGTATTCAAGTGCCTTACTCCACCGGCGGCGTAGCCGACTCAACCAGAATTTTGCCCGTCGCACTGGCAACCTCTGTGTTTGACTGATTAGTACAACAACACTCAAGCTCAACAATCCCACCTTTAAACTTCGCCTTATCTGTTTTGGACAGAACTCGCCAGTGCGCACACAGCGTATCACCTGGTCGAACGGGGGCTATGAATCGACAGTTGTGCTCCAAATAAGCAATCGCAGTGCCGGCAAAATACAGCCCTATCGGAGCTGCAATAAAGGCGCTCGTGAAAGGCCCGTGAAGGATGCGCCCGCCAAAGCGTGACTGGGAGGCAAAACTTTCATCAACGTGCAAAGGATTAAAGTCACCAAACAAGCCCGCGGCGTTAACAAGATGAGTCTCTGTGATGGTCAGAACATAGTCAAACTCATCGCCAATAGCCACCTGATTATATGCCCTACCCTCCGGAATTCGCACCACGTTCTACCCCCCCCAAATCCAGCTAAGTTGCTGCTTTTGAACTCAACCAACTGTTTAAGTCAACCCAACCGAGCTGACAACCTGTCAATCAACTGGCACGAATTATAGCCGTGGCGTAAATAATCTAGGGCGATCCTACGGCAAAGGGTCTGCCGCTCAAGACGACAAGGTCTTATTGATACTATTACTATCCCCATAGTCTGTGGGCAATTGGACCTCTATTGGACTTCTGTCGCCTTAACCTTGGTTAATTTGGCGACGATGGCGAAACTGACAACTTTGCAAGAAGGCGTTAGGATTGGCACTGCAATTGTGGAGCTACCTATTGTCTATTTTCGAACAATCATTGGCGAAAGATCGGGCGAATTTCGAACCCTTGTCCCCGGTCAGTTTTCTTCGCCGAGCGGCGCAAGTGGTGCCAAACCGTACCGCTATTATTCATGGAAAACGCCGCTACACCTATGCCCAGTTCTGGGAGCGCTCATGTCGTCTGGCATCCGCACTTGCTGCAAAAGGCATTGGGCGAGGTGACTGTGTTGCAATCATGGGCGCCAACACGCCTGAAATGCTCGAGGCGCATAACGCAGTGCCAATGCTTGGGGCGGTACTCAACTCTCTTAATAATCGATTGGATGCAAAAACAATCGCATTCGTTCTCGACCACGGAGAAGCCCGGGCGATACTGACCGATCGCGCTTTTTCCGCAACCGTCAAGGAGGCGTTATCTCTCGTATCCCGGCCACTGCTGGTAATTGATATTGATGATACCGAGAGCGGTGGTGGTGAACTTATCGGCGAAACTGACTACGAGGCATTTATCGGTAACGCGAGTCCTGAATTTCTTTGCAACCAGCCAGAAGACGAATGGCAAGCCCTGTCGCTGCTCTACACATCTGGAACCACTGGAAATCCCAAAGGCTGTGTTTATCATCATCGTGGCGCGTACCTTAATGCGCTGGGCAACATGTCCACCGTGGGGCTTGATCGACACTCTGTCTATCTGTGGACTCTGCCAATGTTTCACTGCGATGGCTGGACTTTCACATGGGCGGTTACGGCAGCGCTCGCAACCCATGTTTGCCTACGCGCTGTCGAGCCAGGCCTGGTATTTCGTTCGATTTCGGATCACGGGGTGACTCATATGTGCGGCGCCCCGATCGTCCTCAATATGCTGGCCAATGCGCCCGCTGAAAGCAAAGTGCCGCTTCCACAGGCCGTCGAGATTGCCACCGGGGGCGCTGCTCCGCCCTCAGCGGTGATTGAGGCTATGGAGGCTGACGGCTTTCGTGTGACTCACCTGTACGGCCTGACCGAGACCTACGGCCCGGCAACGGTGTGCATCCCTCAGGAAGACTGGCCTGCGCTCGAACTGAAACAACGATCGAGTCGTATGGCGCGCCAGGGTGTCCATTACGGCACTTTGGAAAACGCGAGCGTCAAGGACTCAACGACGGTAGAGGATGTGCCCTGGGACGGCGAAACCTTCGGTGAAGTGATGGTCCGCGGAAACACGGTAATGAAGGGTTACTTGAAAAACCCGAAAGCTACCGCCGATGCGTTCGCCGGCGGCTGGTTTCATACCGGCGATATTGCCGTTCGCCACCCTGATGGCTACATTGAAGTGAAGGATCGCTCCAAGGACATCATCATTTCAGGTGGGGAAAATATCTCTAGCCTGGAGGTTGAAGAAGCGCTCTACCGCCACCCCAAAATCCTCGAAGCTGCCGTAGTGGCGCGACCCGACGAAACCTGGGGTGAAAGCCCCTGTGCTTTTGTCACGCTGCGCGAAGGCGTGCAAGTTAAGGAGCGCGAGATTATCGAGTTCTGTCGAGACAACCTTGCCCATTACAAGGCGCCGCGCACAATCGTCTTTTGTGATCTACCGAAAACTTCGACCGGGAAAATTCAGAAATTTGTCTTGCGGGAGATGGCTCAGAACCTTAGGGACTAAGCGCTCGGTGCGAGACAAGGCCGACAGTCAGGTGACCGGCGCTATTGTGGATATCGAACAAGGCTATCGCAAGCGATCAAACCGTCCTCTAAGATCTCACAGCGCAGCCCGCCCTTATGAGTCAGACGCTTGACCAGATCGGGCACCTCCAGCAGGTCCTGCAAATAAGCGCATGGCTCGCACAGTTCAATACCTTGCACCTGCACGTCACCTACTGCGAATGTCGCGCCGACCAACGAATTCAGAACGACGCCTTCGGTCACCAGATTACGGCGAAATGCAGTCACAGGTAGTGATTTGGCAAGCTCGCTGTTCAGAGCGTCGATAACCTCACTCTCGATCAAGGTCAGTTGCGTCTTTGACGACGCATCAGTTGCACAGTAGCGATCCCCCTTCAAACCTTCGCCGGCTATTGCAACAGCCTCGGTTACCGTTTTGATCGGACCCCCTTCAGTCGGCGAAATACAAACAGCAATAATTCGTCCTTCATTAGGCATGCTGATCAACCCTGTCTACAGTGGAATGTTACCGTGCTTTCGCCAGGGGTTATCCAACTGCTTGTTTCGCAGCATGGATAACGAGCGGCACAGGCGGCGGCGGGTATCACGGGGAAAAATCACGTCGTCAATAAATCCCCGATGCCCCGCGACGAAGGGATTGGCAAATTTCTGGCGGTATTCTTCGGTACGCTGTGCAATCTTTTCTTCGTCTCCGATATCCTCGCGGAAGATAATCTCAACAGCTCCCTTGGGGCCCATGACTGTGATTTCAGCACTCGGCCAGGCCAGGTTGACATCCCCACGCAGGTGTTTCGATGCCATAACATCGTATGCACCACCGTAGGCCTTACGCGTAATCACGGTAACCTTGGGCACAGTGCACTCGGCGTAGGCGTAAAGTAATTTAGCGCCGTGCCGAATAATCCCTCCGTACTCCTGTGCAGTACCAGGTAAAAAACCGGGAACGTCGACAAAAGTTAAGATGGGTATTGAAAAAGCGTCGCAAAAACGCACAAAGCGGGCCGCTTTAACAGACGACTGGATATCCAGGCACCCTGCGAGCACCATCGGCTGATTGGCAACCACGCCAACGGTTAAGCCTTCCATGCGCCCGAACCCGGTAATAATGTTGCCGGCGTAATCGGGCTTAAGTTCAAAAAAATCACCGTCATCCACAACCTTGGTAATTAGTTCATGCATATCGTACGGCTTGTTCGGATTATCTGGAATCAAGCTATCCAGCGAGAGCTCCACACGATCAGCAGGGTCCAGCGCCTCGCGCTCAGGCGGGTCGGCGATATTGCTAAGCGGTAGAAAATCGAAAAAACGCCGCAGATTCAACAAAGCATCGATGTCGTTATCAAACGCGCCATCAGCCACGCCGGAGCGGCTGGAGTGGGTACTCGCACCGCCGAGTTCCTCATGGGTGACGGTTTCATGGGTGACAGTCTTGACAACCTCTGGACCGGTGACAAACATGTAGGAGGTATCCCGAACCATGAAGACAAAGTCCGTTATCGCAGGGGAATACACCGCCCCGCCGGCGCAAGGGCCCATAATCATGGAGATCTGCGGAATGACACCCGAGGCCAAAACGTTGCGCTGGAAAACCTCTGCGTACCCAGCCAACGAATCAATGCCTTCCTGGATTCTCGCACCCCCCGAGTCATTCAGTCCTATAACGGGAGCGCCCACCTTCAGGGCATGATCAAGGATTTTGCAGATTTTGCTGGCATGAGCCTCTGATAATGACCCGCCAAACACGGTGAAATCCTGACTGAAAACGAAAACCGTGCGCCCGTTGATGGTACCGTGGCCGGTAACCACGCCATCGCCTGGAACTGTTTTTTCGGCCATGTCAAAATCGGTGCAGCGGTGTTCGACAAATACGTCCCACTCCTCGAAACTGTTCTCGTCAAGCAGTACACCGATACGTTCGCGGGCCGTCAGTTTGCCCTTGGCATGTTGTGCCTCGATACGCTTTTGACCGCCACCCTGCTCGGCCGCCAGACGGCGCCGCTCTAATTCTTCGATAATTTCGTGCATGAGTTTTTAAGTTCTCGGGCGCTGGATCATGTTCAGCACCTCTTGTGCCGCCTGGGGAATATTGGTGCCAGGGCCATAAAACGCAGCAACCCCCAGGCTCGCCAACCGTTGTCGGTCCGTCGTCGGTACTACGCCGCCGAGAACCACGATAATCTCTGTGGCTTGGTGTCTATCCAATTCTTCAATGACCTGGGGCACCAGCGTGTCGTGACTTCCCGCCTGAGAGGATATGCCAATAACATGCACGTCGTTATCAATAGCCTGTCGGACAACCTCCTCGGGTGTTTGAAACAGTGGGCCGATATCAACATCAAAACCAATATCCGCAAACGCCGTGGCAATGACCCGAGCGCCTCGATCGTGCCCATCCTGTCCTAACTTTGCAACAAGGATTCTCGGGCGTCGGCCGGCATCTCGCGCAAAATCGGCCACGGCGCGACGAATGGCACCGAACTTCTCATCATCTTGGTATGCTTCGCCGTACACCCCTGAAATCGTCCCGATCTGAGCCTGGTGACGGCCGAAAACCTGCTCCAAAGCAAGAGAAATTTCCCCTACGGTGGCGCGTGCACGTGCCGCCTCAAGCGCATACTCTAGCAGGTTCGCTCCGGCCTGCCCGGCCGCCTCGGTAAGCCCCGTTAACGCCTGCTGGCAGCGATTCTCATCACGGCTGTTACGCACCTGCTCCAATCGCTCGAGTTGGGTATTACGTACTACAGAATTATCAATGTTGAGAATGTCCACATCGGTGTCAGCACTGCTCTGGTAGCGATTCACCCCCACCATGACTTCCTCACCGCGATCAACACGGGCCTGTCGGCGAGTGGCGGACTCCTCAATGCGCCGTTTTGGCGCTCCACTTGTAACCGCTTCGGTCATGCCGCCCATCGCTTCAACTTCGTCAATCAACGAACGTGCATGACTGACCAGAGAGGCAGTCAGGCTTTCCACATAGTACGAACCCCCCAAGGGATCAACCACTCGAGTTATCCCAGTCTCCTCTCGCAGGATGAGCTGGGTATTGCGTGCAATATGGGCCGAAAAATCCGTAGGCAACGCCAGTGCCTCATCGAAACTATTGGTGTGTAACGACTGGGTACCCCCAAACACTGCGGCCAGGGCTTCGACCGTGGTACGGACAATATTATTGTAAGGATCCTCGCCGGTCAGACTCACACCAGATGTCTGGCAGTGCGTACGCAACATGAGCGAGCGCGGATCAGACGGGCTAAATTTTTCCTCAATCAGCTCGGCCCAGAGTAATCGGGCCGCCCGTAACTTGGCGACCTCCATGAAAAAGTTCATGCCAATACCGAAGAAGAAGGACAGACGCGGCGCAAACCGATCAATACCCAACCCACTGTTAACCGCCGTGCGCACATACTCGACGCCATCAGCCAGGGTGTAGGCCAGTTCCTGTACCGCTGTCCCACCCGCTTCTTGGATGTGGTAACCCGAAATAGAAATCGGGTTAAACCGAGGCATATGCTGAGCCGTGTAGCCAATAATATCCGATACGATCCGCATGGAAGCCTGCGGCGGATATATATAGGTATTTCGAACCATAAACTCCTTGAGAATATCGTTCTGCAGGGTACCGGATAGCTTCGCGATATCAACTCCTTGCTCCTCACCCGCCACAATGAACATCGCCAGCACCGGCACCACAGCCCCGTTCATGGTCATGGATACAGACATCTCGCCCAGAGGAATCTGATCAAAAAGGATCTTCATGTCCTCGACCGAATCGATCGCCACTCCAGCCTTGCCAATATCGCCTGTGACCCTCGGGTGATCGGAGTCATAACCACGATGAGTTGCCAGGTCAAAAGCCACCGACAAGCCGCTTTGGCCGGCGGCCAGATTGCGCCGGTAAAACGCGTTGGATTCTTCAGCCGTAGAGAACCCAGAGTACTGACGGATCGTCCAGGGCCGTCCGGCATACATGGTTGCGCGGACGCCACGCTCATAAGGCGGGAACCCAGGCAAAGATGCTTGATGGCCAAGACTGTCCAGATCATCAACGGTATAAATCGGTTTAACCGTTATACCTTCGGGAGTCTCCCACTCGAGAGATTCGCGATCCCGATCACCCAATTCCTGCTCGGCGAGCGCAGCCCATTGCGCGAGAGTCACGTCTTTCGAATCACTCATGGGTAACTTCGCGATGCGATCAACGGGGATAACCGATAGTCGATAACGCCTCGGTAATCTCATCGAGGATTACAGGGTCATCTATCGTTGCCGGCATTTTCCAGGGCGTTCCATCAGCAATACTGCGCATGGTGCCTCGCAGAATTTTTCCCGAGCGCGTCTTGGGTAACCGTTTAACCACCAAAGCCTGTTTGAAGGCGGCGACGGGGCCTATGCGGTCACGCACCATCGCCACGGCCTCGGCAACAATCTCATCGTCGGCCTGCTCGCATCCAGCGCTCAACACCAGAAAACCCATCGGCACCTGACCTTTGAGATCATCTGCCACCCCGGTGACTGCGCACTCAGCGACTGCCGCATGATCTGCCAGAACCTCCTCCATTGCGCCGGTTGACAGCCTGTGTCCGGCCACATTGATGATGTCGTCCGTGCGCGACATGACAAATACATAGCCATCACTATCAATAATGCCTGCATCCGAGGTGTTGTAGTACCCCTCAAACTGCTTGAGGTACGAATCAAAGTGGCGTTGGCGTGCGTTCCACAGGGATGGGAAAGTGCCCGGAGGCAAAGGCAATTTGGCGGCTAAAGTGCCAATCTCCCCCGCCGGGGCCTGCCGGCCATTGTCGTCGAGCACCTGCAAGTCCCAACCCGGCACCGCAACCGAGGGCGAACCCTCTTTTATCGGCAACAACCCAAGGCCCGTACAGTTGGCCGCGATAGACCAACCGGTTTCTGTTTGCCACCAGTGATCAATCACGGGGATATCCAGTTTGTCCTCCGCCCAGTGCAAAGTATCTGGATCAGTGCGCTCACCCGCCAGGAACAGGTAGCGAAGCGAGGAAAGATCGTAACGCCGAATATGCTCACCAGTCGGATCCTCTTTCTTGATAGCACGAAACGCCGTTGGCGCGGTGAACAGTACCCGAACATCGTTCTCGGATATGACTCGCCAGAAGGCGCCTGGGTCTGGCGTGCCCACTGGCTTGCCTTCATACAATATGGTGGTATTGCCCGCGAGCAAAGGGGCATACACAATATAGGAGTGTCCCACCACCCAGCCTACATCCGAGGCTGCCCAAAATGCCTCACCAGGTTGCACGCCATAAATGTTCTCCATCGTCCATTTCAGGGCGACGGCGTGGCCTCCATTGTCCCGTACCACACCCTTGGGCTCGCCAGTCGTGCCAGAGGTATACAGGATATACAGCGGGTCGGTCGCCAGAACCGGTATGCAGTCCTGAGCGCTTGCGCCAGCGAGCGCCTCATCCCAGTCGACATCCCTGCCGGCTTGCAGCGATGCCTCAACCTGCGGTCGCTGCAGGAGAACGCAAAAATCAGGCTGATGGGTTGCCAGTGAGATGGCTTCGTCAAGCAAAGGTTTGTAAGCCACTACACGCCCGGGCTCAATGCCACAAGACGCGCTGATGATCGCTTTGGGTGTGGCATCATCAATACGAACCGCCAACTCATTGGCCGCAAAGCCCCCAAATACTACCGAATGCACGGCGCCGATCCGGGCGCACGCCAACATCGCGATCGCCGCCTCAGGCACCATTGGCATATAAATAATGACACGATCGCCCTTGGAGACTCCGCGCTCGGCCAGTACGCCAGCGAAGAGCGCAACCGCATCTCGCAGCTCACTGAAACTGTAACTACGGCGGGTATCGGTAACGGCCGAGTCATACACCAGTGCCGCCTGCTCTCCGCGTCCTTGGTTCACGTGCAAATCAAGCGCGTTGTAACAAGTATTGAGTTCGCCACCTGTAAACCAGCGGTAAAACGGTGCATCGCTGTCATCCAGTACCCGATCCCAACGCCGGGTCCAGTGGACGGCCTCTGCCACCTGGCCCCAAAACTTTTCGGGATTCTCTTTGGCCGCCTGGTATACCGCGTGGTAAGAACTTACCGCTGCGCTGCTCATCTTTCTCTCCCAGTCACTTCGCAATCTTGTTCAACAAGGCTTCGGCGATATACCACTCCAAAGGCTGTTACTTGCGAAACTCAGTATTGATTCCCCACAGGTTGTAGCAGAACTCTCTGCTAGACTAGAGCGGAAACGGCACGATAGACGATCGATCGCCGAATTGATCATAAGCCTCTTGCCGTTATTTTCCGAACTGTAATTGTAACGGTTTGTAATGTTTTTCCCAAAAGGAGTCCTGATGAGTTACGAAAATATAATATGTGAAGTGCATGACGTTGTCGCACTGATCACTTTAAATCGGCCTGAGGCGCTCAATGCCTTGTCTGACCCGTTGATGGACGAATTGGGGCAAGCACTTCTGGCGTTTGAGCAAGATGACAGCATTGGCGCTATTGTCATTACCGGCAGTGAAAAAGCATTTGCGGCAGGGGCCGACATTAAGGGCATGAAAGATCGCTCCTACGTCGATGTGTACCTTGGCAATTTCATCGGCCAGAACTGGGAACAGGTAACCCACTGCCGAAAACCGGTGATTGCAGCAGTTGCCGGATTCGCCCTTGGCGGGGGGTGTGAACTCGCAATGATGTGTGACTTCATTCTCGCCGCGGACAACGCCCGCTTTGGACAACCGGAGATCAAACTCGGGATCATTCCTGGTGCTGGCGGAACGCAGCGGCTGACCCGTTTCGTTGGCAAATCCAAAGCCATGGAGATGTGCCTGACCGGACGCATGATGGACGCGGCAGAAGCTGAACGGTCGGGTCTTGTGAGCCGTGTGGTTCCTGCCGCAGAACTTATTGAAGAAGCGCTTGCCACTGCAACGACTATTGCACAGATGTCCCGTCCGTCTGTATTTATGGCTAAGGCCTCAGTTAACCACGCCTATGAAACTAATTTGGCACAAGGTGTGGCTGGTGAACGTATTATGTTCCAGTCACTTTTTGCTACCGAAGACCAAAAGGAGGGCATGGCGGCATTTGCAGAGAAACGCCCGCCTCAGTGGAAGAACCGATAGGCTTCACTGATGAAGGTTGCGGGTAAGACTTACCGTTCGATCTGGCTGGATCAGCAGACACCTCTGGTCCATGTCATTGATCAGACGGTGCTGCCTTTCCGGTTTGATATACGTACGCTGAACACCGTTGATGAAACGGCCGAAGCGATTGCCACCATGGTCGTACGCGGCGCTCCACTGATTGGGGTGACCGCCGCCTGCGGCCTTTACCTCGCTTGCCATGCAGATCCCAGCGACAGCAATCTGCGGCAAGCTTATCAGCGACTCCTCGACGCCCGACCAACGGCTGTTAATCTGCGGTGGGCACTTGATCGAATACTTCCGACCTTGCTCGAGGCCCCAACCGGCTCCCGTACAACTGCCGCCCGAACACTGGCGCAACAACTGTGCGATGAGGATGTAGCAACCAACAGCGCCATCGGTGAGCATGGCCTTGGGTTGATTAAAGAACATGCGCGTCGCAGTAGTGCTACACCAGTTAACATTCTGACTCACTGTAACGCCGGATGGCTTGCCACGGTCGACTGGGGCACTGCTTTGTCGCCTGTTTTCAAAGCACACGACGCGGGCATTCCGATTCACGTCTGGGTAGACGAAACCCGACCACGCAATCAGGGGGCATCGTTGACCGCGTGGGAACTGGGGGCTCACGG
>Ga0163108_10001793_pt1 | contig 15673 bp, 4 predicted proteins | sample Fk1155metaG_FD_109644 | JGI IMG/M metagenome (GOLD analysis project Ga0163108, IMG submission 109644) | Marine microbial communities from the Central Pacific Ocean - Fk160115 155m metaG | ecosystem: Environmental > Aquatic > Marine > Oceanic > Photic zone | place: The Central Pacific Ocean...
CCAATGTTACCTGCGTCAAACGAGGCCGCTCCAACACACCGTTGGCCGCCTTGGCCACCCTGAACAACACGGTCTTCACCGAAGCCGCCAAGGCATTGGCCAAGCGCGTACTGAAGGAAAAACCGGATGAGACCAAGCGCATCGATTACTGCTTCCGTCTTTGCGTGGCTCGACCACCGACATCAAGTGAACGTGCGGCCTTGGTTAACCTACTGAACTCCGCGCGCAATTATTTCCGCTCTCACGAAGCCGAGGCCAAGGTCTACAACGGCAATCCCGAAGCCAGCGCCTGGGCCGCCACCGCACGCATCATGCTGAATATGGATGAATTTATCATGCGCGAGTGATGCCATCGATGTTTCACCTCCCTCTACCTTCCCAAGTTGCAGAGCCCATAGGAGCCCGACAGGCCGACCCGTTGCATCCACGCTCGGATCGCCAATAATGGCTTATTTAGCAGCCTCGACCCATCCTCTTAGGCAGATTAATCAGAGTTATTTCTATTTCTGAAAAATGCTCCAAACACAACAACTGCACTGCTGCGATTGAGGCGGTAAATGTTGATGCTGTTTTAAAGCGCGAGATTGCCCCCGGAATCAGTTCGATTTCAAGGGGTGTGCAAAGAATTGACCAGATTTCATGTGAATTTTCCAGATCAGCAATCGATACGCCCTCCAAGCTTTACTCATTACGCGATTGGAGTTATGGATTGATCTTGTTCGTGACTCTTCATAATGAATTTTCTGTCTCCCTTTCTCAGGCTTGCCTGCAAGAAGTCCGATTGAATCAAGATTGAGTAGGATTGGATGGCTGAAAAGCGTGGTGTCGTGGATAACCCCAATAAGCACCACCACAAGCGGCTCGAACAGTTTACGTATTGAAAACACGAGCAAACATGGACTCAATCAAACAAACCCTGAACTAAGCAACTTGAACTCAAACGTACAATTGTCTTCATTTGTTTAAATGGACTGCAACTCATGTTGAGGCACACTAGTCAATCTGTATGTTTATTATTGCTGGCGATCTGTCTCACGGGATGCAATCCCCGTTCGTCTAACTCATCGAGCACAACCAACATCACTCAAAATGGCACTTCTGAGAAGTTCCTCAGCCTGATGAATGTCGGTAAGAATTATCTGGATCAGGGCGATGCTGCGAACGCGTTGGCAACCTACAAGGAAGCTGCGGCCTTGGTTCCGAATGATCCAGACGTTCACTTGAACCTGGCCAATGGTTATTTGTTGAGCGACACCGGGATGGAGGCGATTCGAGAGACAGATGAAGTATTAAAACTCGAGCCCAATTCAGCCGCGGCGTACTTCATCAAAGGTTCGGCTTATCTTCGCCTGTTGAATCCAGAGGAATCCGTCAAAGCCCTGGAAAATTCGAGGAAGATTGATCCGGGAGTAACAGCAACACTCTTTCAACTTGGCATGGCCAGGATGGGATTGAAACAATGGGATGAAGCCATCGCGGCCTTTCAGGAGGGCATCCGACTGGATTCCAACCGCCTTCATTCGACGGCGCATTATCTTTTAGCACAGTCGCTCCTTAGGGTCGGGAGAAAGGAGGAGGCACAACGCGAGTTGCAATTACACCAGTCCAATATCGATGGGGAGGGGCCGGCGATGGGGGCCGGCGTATTCGAGCGCAGCAAATATACCAAGGCTCGCATTCCGTTCAGGCTGGAACAACCGGAGAATGAAGGAGTTAAAATCAAGTTTCTGGATGCGACTCAAGAGGTGCTTGGAGATGCCGCGCAAAAATTCTCCGGGCCGATCGGATTGGTCGATGCGAACCGAACGGGTTGGAACAGTATCTTCCTTGTCGAGAAGGGGCTCGGCTTGCGCTTGCTTTGGAATTCCAACGGCGTTTTCCATCCCCACGGCCTGACGTATCCCGCCAAGTCGGACGCGAACTATTCCAAAATCTTGGTTGGAGATCTCCGGAATGACCGGTTAGATGACATTGTCGTTCTTGGGGACAAGGGCAGTCGTCTTTTCAGGATGGGTACGAATGGCTTAGCGATGGATGTCTCGTCGTCGAGCGGCTTGAGTAAGCTAGGCGCGATTAACGGCATGTTGATCGACCTGGATTTCACAGGGAAACTGGATCTGGTTGCTGTTGCAGGGAAAAGCAACGAAGTGCAAGTCTTACGACAATCTGGACAGATGAATGGCATTGGGCAACAGACGATGTCATTCACCAACATCACGAGTACTTCCGGAATGCCTGCAACGCTTAGCAATGTGCAAGCGGTCGCCATGGAGGACTGGAACCGCGACCATGTCATGGATGTGATTGCAAGCCGGCCGGACCGACCGCCGTTGCTCTTGGAAAAGCAACGTGGCGGAAAGCTGGTTTCTCGCGAGCAGAGCGGTTGGGTGGGAGGATCGGTCTTTTGCGCAGGCGATTTCGATAACGACTTGCGGCCCGACTTGGCGGTCGCGGGTATCGGGAGTATTAGCATTTGTTTCAATGGGGGAGAACGAAAGAACATTGCGGTGCCAGAAGGCGAGTCTTTCCGCCAGTTGGTGCCTGTCGATTTCGATAACGATGGCTGGCTTGACCTTTGGTCAGTTGGTAAAAAAATCCGAGTGTGGCGCAATCTTGGTCTGTCCGGATTTCAGGAACAAACCGCCCAACTCGGGATTGAATCATTCCCTGATAGTGTAGTGTCGGAAATCCACTTTGCTGATTTCGACCGAGACTGCGATTCGGATGTCATCATGGCTTTGGCGAGCGGGGGACTGCGCTTTCTGCGAAACGAAGGTGGCAACGCCAACTTACAGGTGAAAGTGGAAATGGTTGGGAACCGTTCGAACGCGAGCGGAATTGGTTGTAAAATCGAGATTGAGGCAGGCGGTTTGCGCCTGATCCGGACCGTGGAGCGCCTGCCGGTGGAGGTGGGGGTGGGAAAGAATCAGAAGCTTGATTCATTTCTGGTGCATTGGTTCAACTGGCCTCAAGGCTCTGCCGAAGTGCCTGTAAACTGCCAAGTACCACTGCTCGCCATGGAATTGACGATTCAGGAAGGTTCCTGCCCGTACCTGTATGCGTGGGACGGGAATGAATTTCGTTTTATCACTGATATACTAGGTGCTGCTCCGCTTGGCCTGCCGATTGCCGTGGGGCGTCATATCGAGGCCGATCCAGAGGAATTGGTTTGGATCGGAAACGAGCAAACGTTCCTAGCAAAGAAGGGGATGTTTCAGCTTAAGATCACAGAAGAGCTTCGCGAAGTGCTCTACCTCGACGAAGCAAAATTGGTCGTTGTCGACCATGAATCTGGCACCGAAGTTCATCCGACCGATAAACTGCTACCAGGCAAACCATTCCCCACAGGCACCTTGATGACGCTGCACCAAGAGCATCCGCTGCGCAGAGCTGAGAATGTTGAAGGACAGGAGGTCACGTCTGCTTTGAGAGCCGTGGATGGCCGGCGTGTGTCGCCTCCTAAGTTGCGTGCATCCCACCTCCGCGGACTCGCTGAGCCTCACGGATGGATACTCGATTTCGGGCCACTGGACACAAGTAAACCTCTTGTGTTGGTGATGAACGGTTGGCTTCGGTTCGGTGGAGGAATGGCCAATATCGCCGCCTCGCTGGAACCGTCTCTCCCGTTTCCATTTCCCACACTGGAAGCTGAAGTTTCTCCCGGAATCTGGACAGCGGTGGACGTAACCGTTGGCGCACCCGCCGGAAAAACGAAAACCATCGTGGTCGATCTTGACGGGAAACTGGCGGCGGGCACGAGTCGGTTGCGATTGACCGGGGCCTTCGAGATTCACTGGGACCGCATTGCGTTAATGGAAAAGAAACCGGACGCGCAAACAAGGGTCACTTTTATTCAGCCCAGCGAAGCGGATCTGCATTTTCGCGGTTTCAGCTCTATCCAGAATTTCCCATCAGACTGGCCGGTCACCCCCGACTACAACAGGATCACCGCAAACTCATATTGGACCATTACCCCGAGTGGTTGGTGTACGCGCTATGGCGACGTATCCGAGTTGATTGCCTCAAGAGATGAGGGGTTGTTGTTGATGAATAGCGGCGATGAATTGACCCTGAAGTTTACGGCAAGTTCTCTGCCGCCCAAGCCTCCGGGGAGCGTCCGCGAATTTTTCCTTCATGCAGATGGCTGGGACAAGGATTCTGATTTTCATGTGACGACTGGCGCTCAAGTTGAGCCACTGCCCTTTCACGGGATGGACGATCAGCGTTACACACTGGTGAAACGGCCTCCATTCCCAAGTGATTCGTTGCACCGAAAATACAACACGCGCTGGGTCGAAGGGGATGGGCTCAAACAAACGGCAACAAGTCGGCCTTCGCCTGTGTCTGACAGTTTCATCAAATAGAAAATCCATGTTTATTCTCAATCCCTACCGTTGGTGGAGTCTGGCCATTTGTTTGCTGTTGTCTGCCATGGCCGAAAGCTTCGCCGCGCCGCGCATCACCGAATTTATGGCTGCAAATGTTTCCCGATTGGCCGACGAGGACGGTGATTTCCCTGATTGGATCGAGGTTCACAATCCAGACAACGTCGCAGTCCCGCTTGCGGGTTATCACCTTACAGACGATGCAGCTAATCTTAACAAGTGGGCATTTCCCGCTGTCACCCTGGACCCCGGCGCAATACTCGTGGTCTTCGCCTCAGGGAAGAACCGTAATAATCCTGCGACCCGTCTGCACACAAATTTCCGGCTCTCTGCGGATGGCGATTACCTCGCGCTCGTGGCCCCGGATGGAGTGACGGTAGTGAGCGCCTTCGCTCCGTCCTATCCAGCACAATTTCAGAATGCATCGTTTGGCCTAGCCCCATTGGAAGATGATCTTGTGTGGAGTTTCTTTTCAGTTCCGACTCCAGGTAAGCCGAATAAAGGAGGCACTCATGCGGGACCGATTATTTCTGTAGTGGAAAAGAATCCAGCCCAACCGGAGGTTGGTCCGTTGACCGTTGCGGTAGTCGTTCGCCCAACCAACGGGCCGATTGCAACTGTGAAGCTTTACTACCGGAAGATGTTCGGAAAAGAAACCATGCTGCCGATGAATGACAATGGCATAGGAGGCGATGCCGTGGGTAGTGACGGAGTATGGACCGCGGTCATTCCCGGCGCAGCGCTCGCTCCCGGAGAGATGACACGCTGGCGATTTGTCGCGGCCGACCGCGATGGAACTAAAACGAAAGAGCCGTCATATCGCGCTCGACTCGATTCTCATAAGTACTTTGGCACAGTGGCCCGGGATTCTGGCATCAGATCTTCCCTATCGGTGCTGCATTGGTTCACCATGAACGTCTCCGCAGCGGGATCTCCCAGCGGTTCGCGGGGTGCGGTGTATTATAATGGCGAATTTTACGACAACGTATTGTTTAGGCGGCATGGACAATCCTCGGCCGGTTTTCCGAAGAAGAGTTACAACATCGACTTCAATCGCACTCAGCGATTTCGTTGGAACGCAAATGCCCCGAGAGTGGCCGACATTGATCTGATTACCAATTGGGCGGACAAATCCAAGGTGCGTCATGTTCTTGCCTACGAAGTGATGCGCGAAGCCGGGGTGGCCGCCCATTTTGCCTACACGGTGCGAGTCCAACATAACGGGGACTTCTTCAGCACGGCGGATCTGGTCGAGGACGCGGATGAAACGTACTTAAAACGAGCCGGCTTGAACAGGGACGGTGCTCTGTACAAGGTTTACGCGAATAGCATCAACAAAGATTCCGGCGACAATGCGACCACCGGAGTAGAAAAGAAAACCCGGCGGTTTGAGAACAATACCGATCTTCAGGCACTCATTAATGGCCTTGATCTTAGGGGGCAGGCTTTGGTCAATTATCTCTATGACAACATCGATATTCCACGGTGTGTCAATTTGCTCGCAGCCAACTCGGTGATCAGGAACATCGATATGCACCGTAAAAACTGGTATATCTACCGCGATACGGGTCAAAGCGGCGAATGGGCTATTCTGCCGTGGGATCTTGATCTCTCCCATGGCCGCGTCTGGAACACGCAAAACACATATTTTGACAATCGACTTTACTCAAATGGATTTGTGGTCAGCGGCACCCGCATTCGCCTGGTCTCCCACATGTTCGCAAACCGGGCCATTCGTGCCATGATCATGCGACGCATTCGCACGCTCACAGATCGTTTTCTCCAACCGATTCCCGCGCCCGGCACCCCCGAAAGCGAATTGTACTATGAGCGGCGCCTCAATGAACAATTACAGTTGATCGATCCACCGGCGATCGCGACGTCGGATGCCCAGCTTGATTTTGAAAAATGGGGTTCCTGGCTGCAACGCGGCGCCACTGTGCGATACACAAACAAGAGTCCAGACGTAGAAACCATGGCAGAAGCGATTGAACGGTGGAAAACCGAATATCTACCCGCTCGCCGGAGGTACATCTATGACACGCAGATTGTTGGACGCGGTGGGGAAATCCCGCTGCCACAGACGGGCGGAGGGCCAACTACCCACTATTTTCCTCTGGTGACGTATAAAGCCGCCGCAAAAGTGCTCGTACCCACCAACGGCAAACTAGGCGCCTCCTGGACAGGAACCCCTTCATTTGAGCCTTTTGACACGACCGGTTGGCTGAGCGGTCCAACCGGCGTGGGCTATGACAGGGCGACCGTGTACGATTCGCTCATCGGAGTGGACGTCGGGCGCCAAATGCGGAGCAATACCAGTGTTTATATCCGAATCGATTTTGATCTAAATGATCCAGCCTTGGTTGACTTGCTTGAATTACGAATGAAATACGACGACGGCTTCGTGGCTTTTCTAAATGGGGAACCGCTCGTTTCGGCAAACTCGCCCGCTTCACCTGGATGGAATTCATTTGCAAGGATAGCGCACGGGGCCAATCCTCGAACCTACATCAAATTCGACATCTCAGAGAAGAAGGGCAAACTAAGAAGCGGACGGAACGTGCTCGCAATACAAGGGCTCAACAACACCGTGAACAGCAGCGATATGCTCATTGTTCCGGAGCTTTACGCAGGCAGTATCAGCACGCCAACAACTCTTGAACCGACAATCAATTTCGGTGTGATCGAGGCAAATCCTGCCTCGGGAAACCAGGACGAAGAGTTCATCCAACTGCTCAACCCGAATTCGATTGCGGTGGACATTTCCAACTGGCGTTTGACCGGAGGCATCGAGCATATCTTTGCAGCGGGGACGGTTCTTGCGCCGAACGCTGCGCTTTATGTGAGCCCGAGCGTAGCGGCTTTCCGGGCACGAACAGCAACGCCAAAAGGCGGTCAAGGGCTTTTTGTGCAGGGTGGATACCAAGGACACCTTTCAAATCTCGGCGAAACGCTTGTAATACTTGACGCTAACGGGGTGACAAATAACACAACAACCACCTCAGGGCAGGCATCGGACGCGCAACGTTTTCTCGTGATGAGCGAGTTGATGTATCATCCTTCCGGTAACAACCTGGCTGAATATGTTGAACTGTTAAACATCAACAATACGGACACGCTGAATTTGGAGGAGGTCCGCTTCACGCAAGGAATTGAATTTAATTTTACTGGCAGTGCCATCGCCTCGCTGGCCCCGGGCGGGCGAGTTTTGATCGTGCGCGACCTCGCCGCCTTTGAGACTGCTTATGGAGCCCACCATCCGGTGGCGGGCGTTTTCTCCAATGGCACCGCGCTCAGTAACGGCGGAGAACGTCTCAAGCTGGAGGATGCGAATAATGGAACAATCTTGGAGTTTGCCTACGATGATCAGCTACCCTGGCCGACCGAGGCAGACCAGTCCGGTCACAGTCTCGTTTTGATCGCGCCTCACACCCATCCTGATCCTGCTCTTTCCCAGAACTGGCGAGTCAGCCTGCAGCCGGGCGGCAGTCTCGGTGGAGTGGACAGGGCGCCGTTTCCCTCTGAGCCACTGGGAGACGCGAATGGAAACGGTGAACCCGACTTGATCGATTACGCGCTCGGTAATGACCTCGGCCTTTCTCCCATCTCACCTGGTTTCAAATGGGACGGGGACGTTCCCGCGGGAAAGGACGCTCTTCTTTTCACGGTTCCGACCAGTCTTGCCGCGGAAGGGGTCGAGATCGAATTTCACTTTTCAACGGATCTGGTCGAGTGGCAGGATGGAACTCCGCATCTCGAATTGGTTTCGACGGAACCTCTCGGAGATGGCAGAGTTGTGCGTGCATGGCGTGTTAAACCACCCCTTCGCGATCAACCTCACCTTTATATTCGACTGCGCGTAATTGCGCGTTGATCCATCCCATCAAGGATCGCGTCGTAGCATTTTCCTCAACGCAGAAACACCAGGAACACCAAGCTGGATCGCGAGGATGTGGCCCGAGCCATCCGTGATGACCGAGGATGGCACCGACGGGTCATCACCAAAAACCTTGGCGAAGGCAGCAGCAGCACCAGCCCGCTGGCTAACGGGAATACGGTAGAGGCGTGTTGAGGGCCGATATTCTCTGTTATAATCAGCGAGCTTCTGATTGTCGTCTGTAACATCGATGGGCACCGCGATGATATCGACTCCTTCGGGGCCAATTTCTGCGCGCACATATTGCAGACGCGGCAGGTTCTCTTTGTACGGCTGGTTGGACGTTGAAAATGTCGTGTAAACACGAAGGCGTGCACCAGGTTTTGCTGAACTATCGACCGCGGCGACCGGGAACACCTCGCTGTTAACGGGCATCACTCTCCGCTCGCTTGCCTTTATTCTATAAGTGTTGCGCTTAACCGGGTCATTTGTCGGACTGTCATCTGGATTCTCGTAGACGGTGAGCAAGGTGCCTTCCGGAATGCCTCGCGCGGTGGTCGTCCTACCACTGGGCCATTTCACAGAGATTGAGACGACATTTGTATGAGAGCCAATACCGACCATCATCGTCGAGGAATTCTGGATGGACCAACCATCGCCGCAGCGATGCTCTCGAGTAATCTTTTCATTGCCCAGATCCACCATAGCCCGGGCGCCGTAACCATCGCGACACCCGAATCCTTTGGAGGGAGATGCCTGTCGATTTCCGCCAACGAAGCGAATGGCGATCACGCCGCCGTTTAACCCGGTTGTTCCCATTTCATTGTGGTATAGATTGAACAGGGGTTGGTTGGCATTGACCAACGCTATGTCCTGCCAACCGTCGCGATCGTAGTCCAGAGTTGCAAAACCTCGGCTGTCTGCGGAATTATCCAATCCGGACAGCGCCGAAATGTCCGCAAAGGAGCGCCCATCGCGATTGGTGAAGTAACGATTGCGCTCGTTTCCGTTAAGGGAATGCACAAGGACTTTGTCTCCGTGACGTTCGACACCGGCCAGACGCGCGTCAATCATCGGACCAGCGCTGTCAGGCGCGAAGGTTCGCTTCCACTCGGGAGAAAAACGGAAGCTGGGGCGGGAAAGATTTTCGTCAGTACGCACCATAGTGCGCCATAGATTGCTTTCAAGATCTAAACCCGAGGCATGCTCCTTCGGTGCGGTAAAGTAGCCGTTCAGTACATAGAGATCGAGGAAGCTGTCGTTGTCGAAGTCGGCAAAACATCCACCCCACGACCAACCGGCCTTCATCACGGTCATTGAAGGCGGCTCAAGTCCGGCAACCTGCTCGAATTTTCCGTTGTCACCCCGGTGGTAAAGCCAGTTGCCTGCGGCGGATTCAATGAACATTTTTTCCAGCCCCGGTATTTGCTTGGTGATGCGACGACCTGGATTGCTATACATGTTTGAGACGTAAAGATCGTCCTTGCCATCATTGTCGTAATCTCCCCAGGAAGCGCCCATGGCATAGCCGTATGCGGTGACGCCTGCCTGGGTGGCGACATCCGTGAAACCGCCTGATCCATCGTTGCGAAACAGCACATCGAGACCCCAGTCGTTGGCGATATAAAGATCCGGACGGCCATCCTGGTTGTAATCACCCCAGGTGGCTTGCATCGAGTTGCGCCAGATTCCAACCGTGCCGTTTTCCGGCGCAGGCTCGAAACGTCCGCCGCCGCGATTGACCAGCAAAACATTGGGGGGGCCTAGTTGATCGAGAACTGTTCCGCCCTTGCGCTTTCGGTGTTCTGACACCCGCCGCCGATATTCTCTAGCCAAGTTGATATCGAAGAACTCGTCCGGCCAGTCAAAGTCACCATCCTTACTCTGCGCGACGCCTCCCGCCGGACTTGCTCCGGCCGGAGCAGCTGGCCGGTAGGTGCAGACGTAAACATCCAAAAGGCCGTCCATGTTGTAATCCGCCGCAGACATTGAAAGGACGGCCATCGGCATGAATTTGGGAATGGGGTGTTGGTGGAATACGCCCTGCCGATTCTCGAGATAGCTCGTTTTTAACAAGCTGCGTCCCAATATCACATCCTGGTCGCCATCATTGTCGAAGTCGGCAAAGAGCGCGCAAGGAGTGTGGCCTGGGAGATCCAGCTTGAACAACGCTGCCTGTTCAAGGAATGTCCCATCCCCCTGATTGACAAGAAGCATGTTTTTACCGAGTCGTACGGTAATATAAATATCATCGAACCCATCGCCATTAACATCAGCCACAGCTATGCCTTCCTTTTGATTAACGGAGATAGGCGCGAAGTACGGATGCGGCAACTGTTTCGTGCCATCGCGGTAATGCTTTACAGCCGCTTCGTAATGGAGCGATCGGCGCAGCAGGGATGCTTCCTGTGATTCATGCATGGCCGTATCCAATGCTTCGATGAAAAGTCGCTTGGGACTTGCGCGCCAATGCATCTTAGTGGTTTTCCAGCCGGTGATCTGCCAGCCTCCGGCGGCACCGTCGTCGATTCTTGAATGCTCCCAGGTCAGCTCCATCCTTCCTTTGAATGAACGCCACTGGTCTGACTTCATGCGCGCGAGGGCTTCGAAACCTCCCTTCGCTTCATACCGCAACATATTGCCGTCTGGATGATCGCCACTGATGATTTCAACTTTTGCGTGTTCGAAGAATGAGATTTCGTCGAACATCGGACGCCACAGATCCACTCTGTCGGTTTGTTTGGAGAGTGCAGCCACCGGCCAAGGGTGAGACTCAAACTCTGAAGTGCCGGTTGGTGGCGCTGCGGGTGTAAGATCGAGATCGACGGTTGTTACGGTAGCTGAAAACACCCTTTCAGCGTCTGCCGTCGGGCCGGGCAGGCGCAGATCAAGAAGGCCCTTGGATAGGATGTTCATTTTCGGGCTTAAGTTCAGATAAGTTTCCTCGGCAGCCACGAGGGCGCGGATTACAGCGCCATCACGTTTTTCAGAGATTGCGGCAAGTGTCGCTGGTGTGTTCCCGTGGGTGTCCCTTTTTGCAGACCATTTCTTCACTGTTTTCGAAACAGGAATAGCCAAGGCAAGTAAGACCACGGCTCGCAGCAACCACCCTTGCCGTCGCCCCACCCATAGAGCCGCTATCACTGAAATGGCAACTACGAGAGATAACCATATCGCGTTGGATTTCAGCAATGCACCGCTACAAATCCACGATACAGCCATCAAAACCATGATCAGCTTGTTATTTTGAGCAAGGCGAGGCGAGACTTTTGATGATGCCTTCACTTGACGCATTATTACATCACTACTCAATGCTGTCGAGACCTTTGCTATTTTTGTCCACAGTTCAACTCTGCCTGCTGCGAAAGGAGATTAATCGATTGACACGGTTTCGAGCGATTAGATAGCATCGCTCCGCCTATGAATAGAATGCTCAACCGAACTCTGATTTGCTGCTTGATACTCCTCGGAAGCTCAACCTTCTCAAATGCGCAGGAATTGTTATGGACCGTCGGACTGGACGATAACGGTTGGCCCGCCGGTTTTGACGGAGGAGCCGATGCCAGTTTTGTGCAGGAGAACGGAGAGATCAGCCCTTTGCCAGGAAGTCCTTTCAGTTCATCAGAACCCAGGGGAGCAGACAATGACTACTACTTTGCTGGAGAATACACGACCGTTATTACCGGCAACGGAGAGTATGAACCAATCGGCCTGGTGGACTTTGATGAAGAAGCTGCCGAACGGGCTTTTGCAGGTGGGGATCTTGATCTCAGGTATCACTTTAATCTTCCTGACACGCTCGAACCGACCAGCCTTCTCTCAGTCACTTTCGATGCCTATAATCTGGACTCGCGACCAGCAGACCCGCGTTTTGGCGTTGAAGTCTACTTCAACGGAGTGCTGGTGCAGCCCGAGATTCTTATTCGCGATGCGCAACTGGATGTCGATTTCAAAACGCCCCAATTCACCCTGGAAAGTGTGAATGGCGAGATCGGTCTAGGAGCCGACAACATCGTCAGCCTCCGAGGCACCAGTTATAACTCCGATGCAGGCGGAAACTGGATGGGCATCGACTACATACAGCTTGATCTTGAAACTGAGGTGATCCCGCCCGCCGTTTATCCTTGGGCGGTTGGGTTGGACGATGATGGCTGGCCCACAGGAGATGGCGGTGGCGCCAACGCGTCTTTCGTCCAGGAAAATGGGACGATCAACGATCTGCCAGGCGCCCCAGACAATCCGGAAGTTAATAAGGAGGCCGACAACGATTACTACTTTGCGGGTGATTATTCGGAAGTAATCCCAGCTAATGGTGACTACGAACCGGTGGGCTTGGTATCGGTCAACGAGGAGGCTGCTGAGCGCGCCTTTGCTGGTACGGATAATGAACTACGCTATCATTTCAACCTTCCCAACACACTCCAAGCAGATGACCTGCTTGCGGTCACGTTCGATGCCAACAATTTGGACACGAGCGGAACTGACCCGCGTTACGGTGTAGAAGTCTACATGAATGGTGTATTGGTTCAGCCTGAGATTGTTATTCGCGATGACCAACTAAACGCAGCCATCACGACGCCAGGGTTCACCTTGGGAAGTGTCGACGGAAGAATTGGCCCCGGATTCGATAACATTGTGACACTCAAGGGCGTCAACTACAGTGCTGAGGGCGGTGGAAGCTGGATGGGGATTGATTATATCCAGCTCAACCCGGTCGCCAAACCGATTCCAGCACCCGAGTTACCTTGGGCGGTTGGTAAGAATGACGACGGGTGGCCCACGGGAAACGGCGGTGGCTCCAATGCGTCTTTCGTCGAGGAGAATGGGACGATCAACGATCTGCCGGGCGTCCCCGACAGTCCGGAAGTTAATAAGGAGGCGGACAACGACTACTATTTTGCGGGTGTTTTTTCGACTGTGATTGATGGTAATGGTGACTACGAACCGATCGGTGAAGTTCGCGTCCACGAAGAGGCGGTCGAGCGCGGATTTGCAGGAGCAGATAATGATCTTCGATTCCATTTTAATCTCCCTTCATCGCTTCAGCCAACGGATCGACTGACTGTCAGCTTTGAAGCTTTAAGTCTTGATGAAGATGAATGGGATCCACACTACGGTGTTGAGGTGTACTTCAACAATGTAAAGGTGCAGTCTGAGATTGTCATCGGGATCGATGAACTCAACAAGACGATTCATACCCCGCCTTTTACTGTTGCACAGGTGAACGCGCAGGTAGGGCCCGGTTTTGACAACATTGTCAGCCTTCGAGGAATCAATTATAGTGAGGATGATGGCGGTGATTGGATGGGCCTCGACTACGTGCAACTCAGCCAGGTCCTGCTCGCTCCGTTCCCCTGGTCGGTTGGTAAGGATGATAACGGTTGGCCCGCCGGCGACGGTGGCGGTGCCAACGCCACATTTGTCCAAGAGGGCGGCGTCAACGACCTCCCGGGAAACCCCGCCAGCCCCGAGATTAATCGGCAAGCGGACGATGATTACTACTTTGCCGGTGAATATACGAAGGTGATTCCCAACAACGGCGATTATGAGCCTGTTGGATCGGTGTTGATGAACGAGGAAGCTGGTGAACGGGCCTTCGCCGGTAGCGATAATGATCTCCGCTACCATTTCAATCTGCCCGCCAGCTTGAAACCCACAGATCAACTGATGGTCACTTTTGACGCGAACAATCTACATAACGACGCACTAGATCCTCAGTACGGCATCGAGGTTTATTTTAATAACGAGCTCGTCCAGGAGGAGATTGTCATCTTCCCGGAAAACCTGGACACCGATTACACAACACCTCCTTTCACATTGGAAAGTGTCGGCGCCGAAGTCGGCCCTGGCTTCGACAATATTATCACGCTCAAAGGTATCAATTACAACGCGGACGGCGGAGGTAATTGGATGGGTATCGACTATATCCAGTTGGATCCAATTCCGCAGCCTGTGTTTCCGTTGGCCATAGGGCTGGATGACGATGGGTGGCCAGCTGGGGATGGTGGAGGAATCAACGCCACCTTCGTTCAGGAGAACGGGACGATCAATGATCTGCCGGGAAGTCCCAGCAGTCCCGAAATTGCGCGACAAGCGGACAACGATTACTACTTCGCCGGGATTTACACGAAGACTATCGTTGAGGATGAGTGGGGAGACTATGACCCGGCAGGTATCGTGCCGCGAAACGAAGAAGCCGCCGAGCGCGCCTTCGCTGCCGAAGACAACGATCTGCGATACCACTTCAATCTTCCCGCAACGCTGGACCTCAGTGATGAGATAACTGTCTCATTTGACCCCTACAACCTTGATGGAAGTGGAGACGATCCTCGCTATGGTATTGAAGTATACTTCAATGACGTGCTCGTGCAGGAAGAGATTGTGATCAAGCCAGATGACTTGGGTAATAAATTCACGACCGAGCCGTTTACTCTAGCCAGCGTGAACGCTGAGATGGGTCCAGGTCCGGATAATATCGTGAGTCTCAGAGGGTTGAACTACAGCTGGGAAGGTGGCGGGAATTGGATGGGAATCGACTACGTTCAAATTGGCCACTTTGACGATACACCGCCTGCATTGCCGCCTAAATTTCTGCAGAGCGTCGTGAGCGATGGCCAGTTGACCATTTCCTGGACCGGCAGCGGTAGCCTCGAGTGGGCACCTGATGTTACTGGCCCCTGGACAGCCGTTACTCCCATTCCCACCACCCCGTACTCGGAAAACTTCAGCGTGGCTGCCCGGCGCTTTTACCGCCTTCGAAAGCCCTAATAGCCTGGAGTCAATTAGAGAACTGTCGCGTAGCGAGAATAACATCGGGGTAACGCCCGTGTAATTGAGGTGCAGTTAATCTGGACTGGTAGTGTGCCTGCACAATCAAATTGGATGAATTCCATATTCAGAGATCAGAGGTAAGGCGTTGACCTGCAACAAGATTGATCGAAACTCATTGGCGGAGAAGACACAGCAACCGATGCCCTCAATAATTCTCCCTAGTAACATAGATTTCATAAAAAACAGTAAGTGATCTCTGTAGAGCCCCCCGAACCCATCAATCACGAATAATTCACAAGCGCCCAATTTTATTAAGGCAAAAGAACGTAGGGTGCATTTAGACAGAAACGATCAAATGAGCAAAACACCCGACCTTGGCCAAGGCGTTCAACAAACTCGCCGTGATTTCCTGACCACCTCGGCCAGCGGACTGGGAGGCGTCGCCCTGACGTCCCTGTTGGCCCAGGACGGCTTAATCACCCAGGGCGCCGCCAATCCGATGGCCCCTCGCTTGCCGCACTATACCCCCAAGGCTGAATCGTGCATTTTCATTTTCATGGCGGGGGCTCCGTCGCATATCGATCTGTTTGATTCGAAGCCAGCACTCATCAAGCAACACGGGAAAAGTCTACCCAAGGAA
>Ga0163108_10001794_pt1 | contig 15669 bp, 23 predicted proteins | sample Fk1155metaG_FD_109644 | JGI IMG/M metagenome (GOLD analysis project Ga0163108, IMG submission 109644) | Marine microbial communities from the Central Pacific Ocean - Fk160115 155m metaG | ecosystem: Environmental > Aquatic > Marine > Oceanic > Photic zone | place: The Central Pacific Ocean...
CATACCCACCAGAAGAAACTGTGGCAGGGGAAGATAACTCGGCTTAATAATCCGGTGAATGTATCTTCATTGAGGTAGTCGAGTAGTCAACTAGGATGCTTGAATGAGTCTGTATCAGTATCGCGCCAAAGTTACAAAAGTAGTAGATGGTGACACTATTGATGTGGAGTTGGATTTAGGTTTTGACATTACTTATAAGGCGCGTGTTCGTTTTGTAGGGATTAACACACCAGAATCTCGTACAAGAGACTTAGAGGAAAAGGCTTTAGGTCTTGCGGCGAAAGATTTTGTGGGTCGTTGGCTGGTAGAAGAGGCAGGCATGCATCCAATAATTGAAACCAGTTTGGACGCGAAGGGAAAGTTTGGTCGAGTTCTTGGGCGGATTGTAAATGATGAGGGTGTTTGTTTGAATGATGTGCTGATCCAAGAAGGTCATGCAACCGAGTACCACGGAGGTAAACGGTAATAACAAGTTAGGAGTTGAGTCATGTCCATATTGGTACATGAAACTTTTGAAGATGGATGGCAAGATGCATGGAGCGGAAAGTCTCATAACGCATATGTCAGCGGAGATGCCTTACGACTGATGTTTCGTCAGGGCGACCATTATGGTTGTGCATTACATAAAGAAGTAACCCCATCGCGTCATGTGAAATGTTCTTACATGGTCAGAGCATTGGGAGATTGGGATTCACACAGCACAGGTAAAACACTTGGGTTTTGTGATTTACGCTACAAAAACGAAAAAGGACAGTCTTACGGGCATGGGAATAGACAACCTGCCCCTGATGGATTCTCTTTTAGAACATGGTTTGGCAAAAGCAAAGATGGATACCTGCCTATTGGTATGTACATTTACCATCTAGGACAGGTTCCAAGATGGGGCGATTCGATCAAAGTGGGACAGATAAAGATAGGTGGTCCTGCTGTATCCTTTGAATGTGAAGCCGATTTTGACGAAGGTTTCATTCGTGCTCGTATTGATGGTGGTGATTGGGTTCGTCATAACATTGTCGTTACTGACAAAACTGCTGTTACGTGGGCGTGGTTAGATGCCTATTATGGTGGTCCTGCTGTGTCTCCGAAAGATATGGCATGGGATATTTCTGATTACAAGTTAGAGAATCTTGGTCCAGACATCACCGCACCTGAGATTGATTGGGATGCCATTGCTCGAATGGTTGCCGCTAAAGAGGAAGCCGCAAAAGAAACTGCTGAGTCAGAAGAACTTGCCCCTCCTCCATTCCCCAACAAAAGCACAACTCCTGCAACAGAATCTCAGGCTAGTGTTTTGGCTACACAACTTAGAGAGTTAGCGGACAAAATAGAGGCACTTTAAGAATGGGTTATTACGGAGGGAAGAGGAGTGGTAACGCCAAGCGTTTGCCTAAAAAGCAACGTGCTCGGCGACCAGAACGTAGACCGCGTACGAAACGACGTTAGCAGGTAGAGGCATTGTGGGTTAAGTTCTAGTAATATTTTCTTGTATGCAGAGCAAGCAAGAGTTGGAAGACTGGTATGAGAAAGAAGATCCATGGGATTACACCATTACCCATGATGACATCTATCGCAAAAACTTTTATTTAACTGTCTTAGAAGACTTGGGTGGAAATTACAGTAGGGCACTTGATATAGGAGCAGGGGAAGGATTTATAACTAAGGATCTTCCTGCTGATGAAATCCATGCAATAGAAATGAGTGACACCGCCGCAAGTAGATTTCCAGACAATGTTAAAAGAATGTCTACCCCTATGGGGACATATGATTTGGTTTTAGTAACTGGTCTTCTCTATAAGCAATATGATCACGCAGGGATAGCACAGATGGCATTGTCTGCCGCTCAAAAGCATGTATGTATTGGAGGAATTGAAGATTGGCTATTGCCTTATTCTTTTGGTCGAATGGTTGCTACCTTTAAATTTCCTTACAGAGAATATATTTCTGTATTCAACGTCTACGAATATGACCAGTCGGTGTCGTGGCCATTATGAGGCTTGCTCATAATATTGGAGATGAACTGCATTCCAATTACCACACCCGTGAACAAATCCTTGCCTGTGATGAACCCATAGGTTTTGATGGTGTTTATTACAATGTGTATAAGAATCAAGATGTTTTGCGTAAAAAGTCTGGAATCATGTTTGTTACAGGAAACTATTTGGGCGGTGATAATAGTTTTGATTTAGAAAACGTGCCCAAATTAGAAAAGTTCTGCACCCTTGCAGAAGTTAAAGAATTGTGTAATAGGTATGACTTTGAAATTGGATGGCACACTTGGTCACATAGAAACCTGTGCGAGTTGTCAGAAAAAGAAATCATACAAGAAATAACTGCGCCGTTTGAAACGAGATACCTACGGTACCCGCATGGAGAGTATTGTGATAAAGTTGTAAATTGTGTTAAGAGTGCAGGGTATGAAAAGGCTTTCGCTGTTACACAAGGCGTGGTGGATGACCGATATAGACTTTTAAGTAATTATGTTGATTGGTCTTAAACGAGCGTATGAAGATGACGGTGTTGTTGTCGTACCTTCAGTTTTTTCTGAAGAAGAATGTGATCGCATAAAAGAAGAGGCTTATCGCGTCACAGATGAACAAATAAAAGAAACTGGATACAAGCATGTTCCCAGCGAGCAAGCATACAACAAGAAGTCATTAATATTTTTTCCAGCATTAGCCAATGAATATTTGAATTCGATCAGAATAGATGAACGAATGCAAGATATTGTGCGTAATCTTCTTGGCAATAATGTTAGACAGATCAATAATCAAATCTATTTTAGAGAGTCAGGTGATCTGGACACTTTCGCATGGCACAGGGATATGATTTTTAGAGAAAGTCATCTCTTTTCTTCAGGCGTTGAAACTGATTATTTGCAAACCATCATTGCTGTAGATGACATTACAGAAGATAACGGTGCAGTTGAATTCATTACAGGATCACATTTTTGGGATTCATTCACCAATCCAAGAAATCTTCGAATATTTGAAAGGGGCATTTATCAAGGGACAAAATACACAGCAAAAAAAGGTGACATGATGATTTGGTCTGTGAAAATTGTTCATGGAAGCGAAGCCAACACTTCGGGAGATCCTCGAATGACATATATGAATGGATTCTGTCGGACTAAATCTGTAAGTAGTTATCCAGACTATTTATTAAATGGAAATATTGTAAAGAATATTGATCCAAGTCTTATCCCTTGAACCCATGCGCTCCATTCATGGACATGGAAAGGGGAGAAATTTTGATCAGTTCTGCTTTTAGATGAAACTGTTCAATGTTTTCTGCTCCTGAATAGGAGAACGCACTTCGCAGTCCTTTGCAAATGTCAAGGATAATAGGTTCCGTAGGACCTTTGCATTCAACCATGCCTGATGCACCTTCTTCATAGTGAGATCCTGCTTTTTTAGATGCCATTCCTCTGAACTCTTTATAGGCTTTCCCTTTTTTTAGTACGACATTGCCGGGAGCCTCATCTGTTCCTGCCAGCATTCCACCCACCATTACAGCATCGGCTCCCAAAGCAAGAGCCTTAGCAATGTCTCCTGCTGTTTTCATTCCTCCATCTGCAATGGCACTCATGCCATATTTGTCTGCCGCTTCTGCACATCCTGTAATAGCGTTTACTTGAGGAACGCCGACACCAGTTTTGATTCGTGTCGTACATGCCGAACCCGGACCTATGCCAATTTTTACTGAGTGCGCACCTGCATTCCACATTCTTTCTACTGCCCCTGCTGTAGCGACGTTTCCACCTACCACACATATGGATGAGTTAGATTTTTCAACCATAGAACGAATCGTATGGATTTTATCTAAAGCGTGAGTTGAATCGCCATGTGCTATATCTAAAACAATTGCATCGACTCCATTATCGGCGTAAGCCTGTATCTCATCTGCAAGACAATGGATACCAACAGCGACAGCAACTTGTTTACCCTTTCTACCCAGACGACGGATTTCTTTTAATCGTTGACCGGGAGTTAAGGCACGATGAAGCACTCCCATGCCTCCGAGATCAGCCATGACGTTGGCCATTTTACCACCACACACTGTGTCCATGTTGGCGGCGAGAATAGGGATGTCTAACTCTAAATTATTTGAAAGCCTTGTAACCAGACTGACATCATCCCTGCTACGAATTTCGGAATATTGTGGGCGAATAAGAACATCGTTGAATGACAAATGCTCTTGAGTAATTAGTTGTGCAACCACATGCCATATTCTGTCACAAGGGCAAGTCTGTTACGCGCACCCTCTATGTGCAGTTGATGAAGTTTTCCCTGTGCCTTCTGTAGAAAAGGAGAGGTTCTTCTAGATGAACACGTTTTGCTCCTAGTTCTAACATTCGATCCCAAAGCACATGATCTTCTTCTGTGTTTACTCCACCATCTCGTTTGGCGTATCCAGCCGATTGCCCATAAGAAGTGCGATACAGCATTGATCCGTGATGTCCATTCCAACGCCAATAGACATCACCGTTTCTCATTACATCTGGAAGTTGAGCGTCGCGATGATTCATTTTGAATTCCCCTGTGACCATGACTTCATAGGTAACAATGTCAGCCTCAGGTGTTTCGTTCATTACTGTTTCAATAGCATCAGATCGCAACCAATTGTCTGCACCTAAAAACATTGTGTATTCAGTTGTCACTCGCATGAGCATGTCTTGAAAATTATCTACAGTACCCAAGTTACCCTCACGGAAAATGTAGGTAACTTCTGGATAAATCTCAGGCAGATGCTTACAATCTCCGATGCCGTCATCTACAAAAAGAATCTGATCAGGAGGGCGTGTTTGAGAGAGCAGGCTCTCTATGCAGTGTGCCGCTAGATGACCATAGTGATAGGAAGCAACTACTACGGTAAGCACTTAGACATACATTTGGTTGATTGGAAAATAGTAACCGTTTAATTCATAGTGGTGTTTCCATCCTAAACGGGAAAGAGGAGCAGGCATATCAGGTCGGTGGTTGATGCCTGAAAAGTGTGCGATGCATGAACGGCGGTCTAAGTCAGGATTTTTAGGGGTACTACCACGATGCATGAGGCGACCATGCCATAAAAGAACATCACCTTTTTTCGCAATGAAATCTTCTACTTCTAATTCTGAATCGGTAATTAGTTGTTCAAAAAGTGGAGTGAGTATTTCTTCTGAATGTTTTGGCCAGTTAGGATCTTCTGCGGCGTTTGGTCCTAAAGCGGCGAGCATTTTTTCATGTGTTATTACTGGAAATTTATGTGACCCACGAACGAATTGAAATGGACCTGAATCAGGATGAATGTCATCTAGGGCTATCCAAATAGCCATATAGAAATCACGATTTGTGTCTGGATTTAGATAGCCGTCTTGGTGCCAGTTGCGTTGAGTTGAATTCCATCCTGTCAAGTTGAGATGAACTCCTAGCGGTTCACCAATAAGGTCAGTCATTATTTCATTGAGTGGAGCGTAGGAAAGCATGTCTCCTAATGAAGGGACATACATATAAGGAACGTCGAAAGGCCAACCCATAGGTCGGTTTACTCTGGTGCGATTTTCATGTATCCATGCTTTTTTGTAATCTTCTATAAGTTCTTCTGGCATGAATTCTGGAAGGATAACAAGACCATCATTTTGCCATTGGGTTTGTATTTCTGTTTCTGGTTTGTTTGCTTCGTTGTCTAACCAAGGTATCTGAGTTAAGTCATCCCACTCTTGAATTAAGTTAGCATTATAGAAACCTTTGAAATTATCTAGGTTTATAGTCATTGTATTCCTTCTTTGTTTTATTTATTGTTTGCTCTTTTCGTATTTGTTCTCTTTGCTACTATTGAATTGTCTGTCCATACGGAGGTCTCTTATGGAATCCATTTTCGCAAGCGGAGCGGTTGGGGCTATTCTAGTCGCGATCGCTGCAATATTTAGGGAACGTAACATGCGTCGCAAACATAAAACAGAGCGGTATCAGTCCGACTTTCAAATTGGTCAACGATTGCGTGACGAGTTGCGCACCGAGATGGATCGTCGGGAGCAGGAATATCAAGCAGATCGTAAAGAGTTGGAAGCCAGAATTACTGCTTTGGAAAAAGAAGTTGAAAGATGCCACGACGAGCGACGAGAATTACAACAGTACGTTAAAGAAATTAATGAGGCGAACAAGAAGAAAACTCCCGTGCGTGCAGGTTCACCAAAGCAGGCGCAGGCTAAAAAACCAGCACCAAAAGGTAAGAAAAAGAAGTGAAAATTAATTAACCGTCTGCGTGTCCGCAACAGTCACAATGGTTGCAATCGCATGGGCATACCTCACAACTGCAATGTTCGCATCCTGAATCTGTCATGGTTCCCCTTATCTGGTCACTTCTTTGCTTAATTCAAAATCACCTTGGATGACTCTATCTACTACTCCTGCGCTACTTACTATTTCTAGATCGTAGACCCCTCCTTGGGTTAAGGCCGCTGTAGTAGTTGCGCTTACAGTAATTTGAATGACTCCACTAGAATTTAGTGTTATGTCTCCATCTCCTGAAGTTAGGTTAAGGAGAGTGGTAGAAGATTCCATATCTGCACGAACTTGCATACGCGCAGTATGACTACTTAGGTCGATTGCCGCGCTAGTGGCATTGTTTGTGATAGTAAGTTTCTTGCTAAAGGTGGTGCCTTGTTCACAAGTCATGTGATGTATTGCTGCGGTCATTGATTGCCTCCGATAAATAGTCTATCCTTTGGGGATACCTTTTAAGGAGAGAAAATTGGACATCAACCCCGAAGAAGTAATAAATAGTTTGAGTCAGCAAATTGGTGCTTTGACTACTGAAAACACTATGTTGAAAATGGCATTAGCCAAAATGCAGGCAGAGATGGGGGCAACACCTATGCCAGAAGCAGAAGTAGTTGAAGTTGAGGAAGAAAAAAGCACAAAAAAGAAGTAAATGTCTGATTCTGGCGTTGGCTCCTATGAAGCGACATGGCATACAGATGGTCATGTAATATTTCTCCAGTTAGAGCAAAGCAATCTTCAAGTATCTTTAGCCGTTTGTCCTCACGAAAAACGAGGTGGACCTTGTTCGTCGCGAGAAGCCCCTTGTATTGTTGAATACTTTATTAACAATTTTGGGTTGGAATGCAATGTTGGTTCTTCTGCCGCTCAACCTGAAATGGAAATAGCGTGGACTTTGCTAGGAGATGACTTTGATTTGGCATCATGCCAATTGTGGTGGTTGCCTTCAGAAGATATTGCTTTTGCCAGTTGGCTTGGAACGCGTGAATCTTTGTAATTACTTTTTAGGTATATACGGATGTTCTTCAGGGATTTTAAACCGAGGGGCAGAGAGATGTTCAGGTTCTTTTTCTTGTATTTGATGTTCTACAGGGGGCGTAGTAATCACAGTATGAGAAGTAATTTTGACAGAAGCAGGGTTGACAGAACCAGATTTTGAAATTTGAGTAGCGTTTTTTATAGCCATATCCAATGATTTACAGTCAACTAGTTGACTTTTCCATTCTCCAAATTCAATTACATCGTAATGAAGTTGAAAAATTTTGTTTATTTCAGCGCCCAACATGGTTGAAGCCATGTCTTCTAATAACATTTCTGTAGATTCTAATGACAAATCTTGTCCGGGGGCGAATGTTGCTTCTGCTCCGTCTTCTGGCATGGTGACTCCTCGTGTTAAATTAGGGTTTTTATTCTAATAATTAAGTCTATTGTAGCAAATAGGCGTATATCACTCAGTATTCTCCTGTTCTTTCTTTGATATTTCTGCGATAGCAAGGGCAAATCTCCACACATCTGGATGGTTCCATACCCTTTCATAGCATGGACTATAGGTAAACCCTTGTCCTCTACTTTGTCGTTCTACCAGCCCATCATCTAGGAGTTTTGTTATTAAACGCTGTGCGCCAGACTCTCTTATCCCTAGTCTGACAGCAATATCTCGTATGCTTGTGTTGGGGTTTTCCAGCATAACGACAAATGCTTTCCCTAGTTGTGTCATTAAAGAGACACGAACACGCCTGCTATACGAAACTAAACGCAATTCATCAAGTACCTCCATTACATATTCAGCGGCGTGTTCTAATGTGTCTGCACCTGCTATAGCATCTGCGACACGTTTCTTAACATAGTGTTGATAGTTCTTTCCATACCCCGTAAATTCAGGCATTTTTGATTGATCCCCCTAAAAGTAGTATCTGTGGATTATTATAGTGGCATCACTTGGAACGACAGCAGCAGAGAGGCTCTTATATGCGCGAACTAAGGGAAAAGTTGGAGGCTTTATCACCCGACACTACTCCTTCATGTCCAGCAGAGAAATTTTTAAGGAATTTACAAGAGAGCGATTCCGAATTATCAAAATTACTATCAGACATGATGGCTAATCCTGAAGTACCTATCTTGAGTCTTCAACAAGAATTGAAAAGCCACGGTTACAAGATTAGTCGTGAAAGTATAAGTGTCTATAAAAGGCGGGTTTGCAAGTGTGATCCCCACTGTTCAGAACTTTTAGGAGGCGACAATGGCTAAAAAAGAATTAATGAAGAATTTGAAAGACATAAATACCAACAACACTAGTAAAGCATCTTTAGGAAAACTGGCTGAATTATTAGATCGCCAAGATATAAGTGTGGATCAGATAGGTGATATTAAAAAAGTCTCGGTTTATCAATCGTTAACAAAAGATGCGGAAGGTGAACCTCATGTCCATGATCTCATTGGTATTCAGATTTCTCCGTCGTGGGAAACAGGTCCAGAATGGCCCGTCATACAGCCGGGTCCGGCAATCAACCTTCCCAAGAGTACTGCCGCCAAAAAGAAAACAGGGTTAAAAAACTGCGTAGTTTTACCTGATATGCAGATTGGTTATTATCGCAACATGAATGGGGAGTTGGAGCCTACCCATGATGAAGATGCTATTGCAGTAGCGTTATCTATAACAAAGGACATCAACCCTGATTTAGTTGTATTAGTAGGAGATAATCTTGACCTGCCTGAATTAGGCAAGTATCGATTGTCTCCTGCGTTTCAACAAACAACGCAAGCATCTATAGACAGGGCTACGGAAATATGTGCTGAGGTGCGTGCTTCTGCGCCTAATGCAAAGATTCAGTGGCTTGCAGGAAACCATGAAGAAAGATTAAGTAACTTTATGTTAGATAATGCTACGGCGGCATTTGGAATTAAAGTAGGGACTCGCCCTGATAGTTGGCCAGTTCTTAGTGTGCCTAGTCTTTGTAGGTTGGATGACTTTGATATTGAATACTCGGCTGGCTACCCTGCATCATGTGTTTGGATAAATGAACACATTAAGTGCATACATGGTGATATTGTTAGAAGTGGTGGTAGCACAGCACATGCTTACTTGAAGCGTGAGAAGATTTCTGTTATATATGGACACATCCATAGGCGTGAATGGGCAGAAATGACACGGGAAGATTACGACGGTCCCAAGACAGTAACAGCATTATCTCCGGGTTGTTTGGCTCGCATAGATGGTGCTGTTCCTTCTACAAAAGGTGGTACAGATTTAGATGGAAGACCATTAACAAAATATGAAAATTGGCAACAGGGTATGGCTGTAGTTCAATACGAGAAGGGTGATGGCAGATTCAATATAGAAATGATTACTATTCGTGAAGGATGGTCCTTTTATAGGGACAAAGAGTACGGCAAACAAGGTGTAAATGAGCGATGATAATGTAGGTGACAGGAGAGAAGAAAGAGGGGATGTCAACTGGAAAGACAAAGCAAACTGTAGTGGGAAAAGCCATTTAATGTTCCCTAAGAAGCATAAGGATATTACTTATATATCAGAAGCCCGACGCATTTGTCGGGCTTGTTCTGTTAAATCGGAGTGTCTTAAATATGCTTTGGAATATCCAGCGGCAGATATGCACGGAGTTTGGGCTGGATTAACTCCTAGACAGTTGGCAAAGGAACAGAAAGCCCGTGGAGTTGCCCCTACGAAACCAACCATTGCGGAGTTCATGGCTGACATGCTGAGGTATTATAAGGATAAGCCTTCTGCCGAGAGACGAAGAAATGCTGGTGAAAGATGAGTGGACAGAATTTAACTAGAGAATTTATTGCTGAACGAGATTTGAAAATGTTTCGCATGAGACAGGCAGGTTCTTCTCATGCTGAGATAGCAAAGCGTTATGAGGTTACTGTTTCTGTTGTTTCTAAGGGGATTAGTCGTGTACTAGAAAGATTAAATCGGGACGCGGCTTTGGCATACCCTGAAGTTTTAAGGTTGGAGTTGGAGCGTTTAGATAATCTTCAGTCATCTGTTTGGCCGATGACACAGTTTCGGCGAGAAACAATCGGAGATGAAGAAATTATTATAGAGCCTGACATGAAAGCGATACAAACAGTTCTAGGGATTATGGATCGCAGGTCACGTTTGCTAGGCATGGAGGTTCAACGAGTTGATTTGAATGTTGGAGGTGTTGCTGATATTCGCCACACTTTGGCTGGTGAAGGTTTAAAGAACGCTGGAGAAATAGATTATCGAACAGAATCTATGCAACTTTTAGAATTGATGAAAAAGGCAGGAGTGTTAGAAACAGGTGTAGTAGAAAAAGTCTTGGCAGAAGTACAAGACGAAGACGAAGAAGAAGAAGGCGTGTTTGATGCTGAATTATTACCGATTACAAACGGAGAAGATACAGATGGAGATAGAGAAGATGACAGGTAAAACAATAGTGACTGAAGAAGAAACTAAAACTGCACAAATTTTGGTGAGAATTTCTGAAGATGAGCGTGAAGAATGGAAACGTGCCGCGGAAACTGTTGGTATTCCTATGTCAGAGTTGATTCGCACAACAGTTGCGGCGCGTGTGAAAGATGTTCTTTACTGCACACACCCAGATGAATTCCGTCGTTCTTATCCTTGGGCAGAATTTTGTGATAAATGTGGGGACAGGTTGTCGGGTTGAACACATTTATTGATATTTTTGCAATTATTGGTGGATTTGTAGGTGGCGGATTAGCAACGTACCTTCTCATTCGCTTTTGGCGAGTATTATCGGAACCGTACAAAGTCGTTCTTAATAAAAAGAAGAAGTAATTATGGTGCGTTGGGGTGGGCTAAGAATAGAGCCTTATAAGCCAGAGGCTATTGACGCGGACTCGGACATGATTGTTCAAGAGGGAACGGCTTGGGAGCGCCCCGGTGGGACTCGGATACTGGATGCGACGGGTCGAGAGATAGCAAAAGGAATGACATCTCTTACGCGACCTAAAGGTTTGCGTGTTGTGGATCAAAACGACAATGATGTCGATTACGCCCCAAGTTATGGCGAGGCTTTTTCTGATCCTGCTTCAGTTGTTGCTCCCACCGATCAAGGAAGAAGTGGTCTGAGGGCAATCAATGATATGGGGATTATGTCAGTTGGCGATCACGCCGAAGCACGGCGACAAACGGAACGACCAGTAATTCCTATGACTCCTGAACCAGTAGATGAACCAGTAGAGGAAATCCCTGATGCGGATGTTCCGCTTACGGGTAGAGACAATGGGCTTATTCCGTGGGATGAGAATGGTCGCGTGTGGGCTGATCTTTCGATAGAAGAAAAAACATACTTAATACAGATGTATATGGATGAACTGATGGAGGATTTAACTGATGAAGACGGCATAGATGTTTCTTTAATGTCCCCTGAACAAGATGAGTCAGATTTTATGAGTACGATTCGAGGGATAATCGAATCACCTAAATTCAAATCTGCAAAGGCAAAAGTTGTAAGAGGCCAAAAGTTTAGAGTGGTGGATGGTTTTCTTCAGAAGTTTTTAAAACAAAGGGAGAACAAGCCGGGCATAGGGGATCATCCACAACGTATGGTGTCGGATGAGGAATGGATCGACGGAACTATCGAAAGGGAGAGGGCAGGTATATTTTTTAGAGTGGCTGTGCCGATGATGGTTAATCTAGGTGCTGAAAGTTTAGAAGACGCAATGGAACAGATAGAGGCAGGCATTGACCTAGAGGATGGTCGGCGAGTTGAATTCGTTGGAATGGAAATTCCGTATGTTAATACGTATGCGGAATATCCTGAAGGAACTTATGTGATGCGAGATTTTAAAGCAATAATTCCTAACTCTGACATAACTATAGACGATGTAAGTAAAAGTGAAGAAGCGGCTACTTTGTTGGAAGATCCCAACGCTCCTATTCCTTTTGAAATGCTGGTGGCTAGATTTGTAAAGCAACAGAGCGAAACAGAAGCATCAAAACTTTTAGCGAAAAATGCCCGAGTTGTAGAAGAACAAATTATGACTGTAGGGCGACGCATACATGCTGAAGTGGAACGAAGGTTTCGTAAAGCAAAAAAAGAGTTAGACGAAAGAGTAAAGCGTGGTTTAAAGTATCAACCAGATAGCCACTTGGGAAGATTGTTTAATCGTTCTGATGAAGACCGAAGTAGTTACGCTTGGGACTTGGCGAATTTGGTTGAAAGTATGCATAATAGGTTAGTTGCCCAAGACGTTGAACCGTCTTCTATTGATGATTTAGATATAGCACATCTTCCAAGTTCAGTTGATCCAAAGCGCCACATAAGAACGGATATGTTGAATCGCGCCGCTGAAAGAGCGGTAACTCGTATTTTAGGGCGCACTCCCGAGTGGGCGAAAACAGAACGTCTTATGATTGCCGCTGATCCTGATGATCCAAACGCACCCGGAGATCCAGACGCAGAGCGTTATGATGCTTGGCCTTTTGAGAGGGCGCAATGGAATGGTAGTCCAGAGTATCTGTTTGAAAATTTAATCGCAGATTTATCGGAAGATTTGACTGATGGAAAGATTACGGAACAAGAATTCATTACGAAAATAGATGGTCTTGTTGAGGAGGTTGAAACTCTTTTAATAGAGGAGATTCAGGCTGATGCTTCTATTCGCAATGGCAGATTTGGATCAATGTCTTTAGGGGAATTAGAAGAATATGCTTCACGTCATATTGTAGGTGCTGCCAATTTAGAAGACGCAATGGGACAGGTAGCGCGAACTGATAAAGATGATTTACAGGATTTAAATGATTTTGTAATGCCTGAAGTTGAAGGTATCCCTCCTTTAGATCCTTATGAATTTGAAGATTTAGTTGAGGAAATTTCATTTAGAACAAAGTGGGTTGAGCGTTATGCTACGAGGGATGACGTTATTTCTGGTTTGGCAAACAAGGTAGGAGAGATCATAGGCGGTAAAGCGTATGGTTCACGGGATAATGTCAGATTCGGCGCGGCGGAAGGTACGAGTTTTTTAAAGGCTTCTTTTGAGGCGGCGTTGGCAGATGCCATGACATCCGGTGATAAGCCGATAAATAATGGGGCAATAGTGAGGTTAAGAAATAAACAACTTTTGACTTTTGTTGGAGCGGAACCCGACAAGGGGGAAATTATTATGGACATCCTTCGAGAAATAAGAGAATTTCCAGACTATGAAGGAACAGAAGAAATTTTATCAACAACAGGAAAGCCTGTTGAAAGGGAAGCGGGTCAAACAAGAGGTGAGAGGCAAGGGCTTTTCAATCATAAGAATCGAAAAAAGGAGGCTCAAGTAGGTGGCACATCAATAAAAACCTCGGATCTTGCCCCGTCGGTCAAGAAGGGTAAATCTAGACCAGTGGTGATTCGCGGCAAAGACTTTGAGGATATGGACAGTGACACTCAGGAATATATAACAAGACGGGTAGAGCGAGTGGAAGAAGCAATCGTATCTGCTTTGTCTAAGTTTTTTCCTGCTGAGTGGATTGAGCAACTTCGGCGCAGTGGAACTCTTTCTATAAGTTCAGACAAAATAGAGGGAGATAATATAACACCAATAAAGCGTTCAGCGTTCGTTCCTGTATCGGCAAAAAAAGCAGACGGTCCTTTTGCATATGAAATGTTTCAAGATGGAAGATTGCTGATAAATCCTGAGACTGGGCTAGCAACTAAAGTGCATGAAGTCTTACATGCTATAGATCATACCCATCCCCTGCTACGACCTATTATTATGGCGCACATCGCTAGACGACTGGGCTTAGAACCTGAAGATATTAATTTTGGTAAATCTATAAAAAGTTTTAAACAAGTAAGTAGAGAGAGGAAAGATCGGGGCGATACTGATTTGAGCAATATGCGTGAAGTAGCCGATGAATATATGATTGATGCAGAGTCAAAGGCTGGGGCTTATTCTTGGAGAATTTATACTGATGGTCAAGATAACTTATATTTTGATGGTGAGAAGATAGTCCGCTACGACGCAGATGATCCTGCATATTTAGAAGCAATAATAAATGGAAAGTTGATGGTGATTCCTCTTGAGGTCATGTCTACGATCATGGAAGAATTGGCATTACCGCCTGAGTTAAGAAGTAAGAAAATATTAGACAAAGACAGCGGTGACGTAGAAATGATACAACTGGTGTTGGGGTTACTCGCTAGTGTCTAGTTTGCAAATCTTTAAAGAATTTTAAATCTAGCCTGAGAACTATCGAATCATTCCTTCTTCTAAATCGTCAATTTCAGGGAGTGTAATAACGTAATCGTCTGACCATCCCTTTTTTTTAAGCATAAAATCGACTGTCGCGGCGACAACCTGTTCTTCACCTGTCAAGGTGGCAGGAACAAGTTTGTTTGTAAATGGATCTTTAACTTTGTGGCTACTGTTGAGCCAGCGGTTAATCATTACGACAAGCATGTCCCGAGCGTTAGACCATCCTTCATTTTCATCGTAAGTTAAGTCGAAACTTTTAGGAGCGTCGCGTGGATAAGGTTTGCGTATTGGTGGTCTGCTTATCCCCACACGCATAGTGTCGATGTCGCCATCCCATGTGTCATACCAATCATCATTATCTTTTAATGGTTCTTCTCGGATAGTGCCTTTTATTGTAATCATATTGATGATTATACACAAAAAAAAGCGACGAGGGGAAGGAGTCCCTCGTCGCTTTTGATGGTGTTGTGATTTTTAGTTGTTTGTTTTATCTTCGTTGTATTCTTCAATAAATTCATTCGGTGAAAAATCTCTGCCGTTGTAATGAACACGTAGTTCCGGTTTCTCATTATTTGACCAAATGACTTTTGGAATTGCATATTCATTATCGTCAGGAATTCCTATACCAATTCCAAAGCCTGTCGCTTCACGATCAGTACCTTGCAATTCGTTAAAGATAATACGAGTTAAGTATGATGGATCATCCCATCTTTGTCCTTCTTTCAAGGCTTTTGCTAAGACCTGACAAACTTGACTACCTCTCCAATGCGTATACAAATACACACTGTCTAAGGCACGTTGTTCACCATTGTTGCCTAGTTTTGTTCCTTGCACTATTTCTATATTTCCTCTGTCACCCATTGTTATATGTTCTCTCTTTCTCTATTTTTAATAACTTTTTTTACTACGACGCTTTTTTTTCTTACTTCCCGTGACGAGTTTCTTCGCCGCGAAAAATGCGCCTCTTGCTTTAAAATCCATTAGTATCCTTCTTTCTCTATTTTGTTTGCACTTTGCAAATTTGTTTATATTTTTGAAAACGGTTCGTGTTGCCCGTTCTCGTTTTTCTCGGTGAACTTGTCTGCACAGCAAACATCTCCACCTGTTTCAACATCGAAGTAAATTGGTGGTCGCCAATTAAACCCGATGACTTGTCGTATAGTTGTTCCACAATGACAGCAAATCATTTGACTTCCTCGTCACAGTCGATACA
>Ga0163108_10001797_pt1 | contig 15666 bp, 12 predicted proteins | sample Fk1155metaG_FD_109644 | JGI IMG/M metagenome (GOLD analysis project Ga0163108, IMG submission 109644) | Marine microbial communities from the Central Pacific Ocean - Fk160115 155m metaG | ecosystem: Environmental > Aquatic > Marine > Oceanic > Photic zone | place: The Central Pacific Ocean...
TTCGACGCATGGATGCTATCGCCGGACTGGGTAAGAGGAAAATCAACACCCGAAAATACAAACGTAAGAATCTCCAATGTGGTAGACCATATTGACCACGTTTGTCAGATCGCTGGCAATTCAAAACATTCAGGAATAGGAACTGATCTTGATGGTGGTTTTGGAACAGAGCAATCCCCCGCTGACCTCAACAGTATCGCGGATATTTCTTCAATTGCTAACATACTTCTCGATCGTGGTTATTCAGAATCAGATGTGAAATCCATTATGCATGGGAACTTTGTCCGATTCGCGATAGAATCATTACCATCCCAATGACTCAATCAAAGCACTTCAAACAGGCAAAAAGCGAACTTGGCATTTTCCTCACCGGATGGTTATTTTTCGCGGCATGGGTCATCACCTATTCTTACTTTAATGCTTATAAAGATCAGAACGAGGAGCCCTCAATCACATTTGGAATGCCCTCATGGGTGTTCTGGGGAATAGCTGTTCCCTGGATTTGCGCAACGGCCTTCACTGTTTATCTAAGTCTCTTTGTAATAAAGGATCAGGAATTTAGAAATGAGGAGGACCAGAAAAAATGAATCCTGCTTTGGTAAGTTTTGGGCTATATGTCTTAGCCGTCTTTGCTCTGGCATGGATCGCAGGAAAGAGCAGCTCAAAGAGTAAATCATTCGTTAGTGAATATTTTCTGGGAGGACGAGCCCTCGGACTTTGGGCATTCGCTCTGACCTTTGCAACGACTAACGCTTCGGGAGGAAGTTTCATAGGCTTTCCCGCAAAGATTTATACTCATGGTTGGGTACTAGCACTATGGATCGCTGGATACATGACAGTCCCCTTCATAGCTATAGGAGTCTTAGGAAAAAGGCTCAATTATGTTGCCAGAAAAGTAAATGCCATAACTCTACCTGAAGTATTAGGAAAACGCTTTAAAAGTGACTCTGTCACACTCGTCGCAACAAGCATAATTGTCCTATTCATGTTCTTTTACCTTATGGCGCAGTTCAAAGCAGGAGGAATGATCCTAAGCACCTTACTTTCTGAAGAGCCACTATTTATTAATGGCACAGAATTTATCGCTCAATTTACTCCTGCCGGAATGGATCCTGAATATCTTCTCACTCTAATAATTTTTTCTTTAGCCGTCATTGGCTATGTTGTTTATGGAGGATTTAAGGCCGTAGTATGGACCGACATGATGCAAGGCATCATTATGTTTCTAGGAGTTGGAATTATGCTGGTCCTTGTCTTATGGCAAGTAGGAGGGTTAGAACGCGCCACGCGTGAACTTCATCAAATGGTTCCTCCTAAGGTCTGTGAAGCAGTCTTTGAAAGGACTACAGAAAGCCCTAAAGGTAAAATTCTAATCAAAAAAGGAACCTGGTATAAGACCAACAATGATACGGTTTTTATAATCCCCTCCAAATCGACACTCATTAAAGAAGGAACTAATGAGTCTTCCAGTGTGAATGCCTATCTTTATGAAAATTCCAGACCTAAAGAATTATCAGAAACAGCCTCAGCTAAGATAAGTTCTCAGAAAGGTTACGCTTATGGAGAAAATAAAAAAGGAGTTTACCTCACAGCTCCTGGTCCAGATTTAAAAAAAGGGACCGGTTTCCTCGCCATCGTAACTGCTCTTAGCTTCTTTATTTTTTGGCCGTTCGGAGGCACCGGGCAACCGGCAAATATGGTTAGGCTCATGGCCTTTAAAAACACACAGACTCTGCGCCGTTCAATTATCACAGTCGCCTTCTTTTATTCCTTCATTTATTTCTGCCTAGTAGTCATTTTTTGCTGTGGAAAAGTATTAATGCCAGGCATGGAAGCCAATGCTGACAGGGTCATGCCTGAACTAGCTGCACTGTTATCTAAAAACGCAGGAATGCCTTGGTTGGCCGGATTACTCGTAGCCGCACCTTTCGCCGCTATCATGTCTAGCGTTGACAGTTTTATTCTTATGCTCTCTTCGTCATTGGTCAGAGACGTATACCAGCGAATAAATCCTAACGCTTCACAAAAGAAACTCAAATCACTCAGCTATATAATTACACTTGGTGTGGGAATCTTAGCCGTTTTCGCAATGATGAACCCTCCCCAATATCTTCAGGATCTCATTATTTTTGCTAGTGGAGGTCTCGCAGGATGCCTACTAATGCCAATGGCTCTCTGCCTTTATTGGCCAAGAATGACACCTAAAGGCGCGATCGCAGGTATGCTCGGAGCCTTAATAATTCACCTCGGACTGACGATCATCGGTTTCAAGATGACAGGAAATTTTGAACCTTACGATTTACTTGATCTCAACCCTTTCATTTGGGACGTAATTGGCTCAGCTATTCTGATCATTTCCGTTTCACTCCTCGGTAAAAACCCACCTCAAGAAAACACCGACCCATTCTTTGTAGATTAAATGAATTGGCCAAAAATTGACAAACTCGAATCAATTCCATCACCTGCTCTATTAGTGGATCCGGGAAAAATATCTGCAAACATCGATAAAATGATTCGGGTAGCTGGAGATAATTTTAGAGATAGATTGCGCCCTCATCTTAAAACTCACAAGATGAGCAAAGTCACTCAATTACAAATTGATAAAGGCATAAACCAATTCAAAGCAGCCACTATCTCTGAAGTGAAAATGGCAGCACAGTTAGGGGCAAAGGACATACTTTTAGCCTACCAACCAGTAGGACCTAACATTAATAAACTCGGAAAACTGATAGATTATTTTCCGGAAAGCTCATTTGCAACCATTGTAGACAATCTTGAATCAGCAATGATAATAGCCTCAGAAATAGGAAATAGCTCTAATCCTGTTCGACTATTCATTGATATTAATTGCGGTATGAATCGAACCGGAATTTCCTTTAATGGGGCCTTAGGACCTCTAAGAGAATGGATAGAGAAAGAGCCAGGAGTTACTCTTACCGGACTACATATTTATGACGGTCACTTGCACCAACCAGAACTAAAAAAACGCAGAGATGGAGTCATTAAAATCAATGATTCGATTAATAATTACATCGGCAAAAACTCAGTTCCTGAAATCGTTGTTGGAGGATCTCCGACTTTTGGACTATGGGCAGAATTAACTGACTGGAAATTGAGCCCAGGCACGGTTCTACTCTGGGACGCAGGCTACGCTAAAGCATTCCCGGATCTTGATTTCAGTATCGCGTCCTGCCTCCTTGCCCGAGTCATTAGTAGACCAGAAAAAAATCTCATCTGTGTGGACCTGGGTCATAAATCGGTCGCCGCCGAGAACCCCCTGCATGACCGTGTCTTTTTCCCTGATCTCAATGACTATGAAATAATCGGACAAAGTGAAGAACATTTAGTCATTAAAACAAATCATTCAGAAAAGCTTGTCCCTGGACATTTGTTGCTAGGCTTTCCCAAGCATATATGCCCTACCGTTGCCCTACACAGTCATGTCAGTGTTTTACATGACAATGTTGCATCAACTGAGACATGGGAAGTAAATGCCAGAAATCGAATCTAAAATTACAGGATTTGATTATTCAATTAATTCAATAATCAATTCAATTTCAACTGCGATGTTGCCGGGAAGTGCATTAGTTGCAATAGCACTACGGGCGCCAATGCCGCGGTCCTCGCCAAAGACATCCTCCATTAACTCGCTGAATCCGTTAATCACTTGGGGCTGCTGACAGAAATCATTAGTTGAATTGACCAGAGCCAAAGCCTTAACTATTCGACTCACTTTATTTAGATCACCTAATTGATCCTTCATTGTTCTCAGAAGTGCGAGCCCAACCTGCCTAGCCGCTTGTTTGCCTTCAGCTAAATTAAGATCCTCACCGACTCGGCCTGTAATATATTTATCGTCACCGAGATACGGACCATGTCCTGACAAGTATCCAATGTTGCCGGTAATTACTAAGGGTTTATAGATTCCACCAGGTGGAACTGATAGCGGAAGCGTTAATCCTAACTCTTGAATTCTTGATTCTGCACTCATAAAAAAGATTTATGTTATAGCTTTACGAGCCTCTCGTTTTCTTTCCACGGCAGAAAGAACGCGCTTCCTCAACCTAACGTTCTCCGGCGTAGCTTCAACTAGTTCATCCGTAGTAATATATTCAATTGCTCTTTCCAGTGAAAATTTAAGCGGAGGAGAAAGCTGTATCCCCTTACCATCTCCGGTCGATCTATGATTAGTAAGATGTTTTTCTTTTGTTGGGTTCACAGTAAGATCATCGGACCTTGGATTCTCTCCAACGATCTGCCCCTCATAAATATTCTCTCCCGCTCCTATAAATAACTTTCCTCTTGATTCGAGCGCATCGAGAGAATAAGCCATCGCCACACCTGTTTCCATAGAAACTAATGTGCCAGATGACCTGCCAGCAATCTCACCAACTTTAGGAGCATATTCTTTGAAGAGATGAGACATTATTCCATGACCACTAGTCATATTTAAAAGTTCAAATTCAAATCCTATTAATCCTCTGGTAGGTATCTTGGATTCTATCATCGACCCTGAACCTGAAGCAGTCATATTAACAATTTCCGCCCTCCTAGCAGCTAAACTTTTCATAACACCACTCACATATTGTTCCGGAACTTCAACGTATAGGGTCTCAAATGGTTCAACTACGACATCATTCTGGTCACGTTTAGTTATAACCATTGGTCGAGAAACTAGGACTTCGTAACCTTCTCTTCTCATCTCCTCAACGAGGACTGCTATCTGCATCGCTCCTCGTGCTGAAACATTAAATACACCTGCCCTATCACTATCAGTTACTTCTATAGAAATATTTGTTTTAGTTTCTCTAATCAGCCTATCTCTGACTTGCCGAGAAGTTACATACTTTCCTTCTTTGCCAGCAAAAGGTGAATCATTAATAGAAAACTGCATCCGCACAGTCGGTGGATCAATTTCAACAAAAGGAATAGATTCTGAATTCTCATCGGCACTCAGAGTTTCTCCAATATCAACGTCTTCGAATCCTGAAAGACCAATGATATTCCCTGCTTCCCCTACGGTAGAATCCTGAGACCCTGTGACCCCACTATATTCAAACACTTTAGTAATCTTCACAGAAGTGCGTTTCCCATCACTACTAATCCTCCAAATCTTATCTCCTTTGACAATTTTGCCAGAAAGAACCTTACCGATCGCAACGCGTCCAACATAATCATCCCAGTCAATATTGCTGGCTAGCATTCTGAATGGACTATCAACATCAATTTGAGGACCATCAATCCGATCTACTATAGTTTCTAATAATGGTCGGACGCCGTCTTTCTGATCGTTAAGGTCAGTAACAAAGTAGCCCTCTTTTGCACTTCCATATAAAAAGGGAGATTCGAACTGACTTTCATTTGCCTCTAACTCAAGAAAAAGCTCCAAAGTATTGTCATGGACCGCAGAGGGATTTGCATGATCCCTATCCACTTTATTAACAACAACAATCGGAGCCAAACCCTGAGCTAATGCTTTTCTTAAAACAAAGCGAGTCTGCGCTTGTGGCCCCTCCGCTGCATCAACAAGTAATAAAACACCGTCCACCATCTTCATGACCCTCTCCACTTCACCTCCAAAATCAGCATGCCCCGGAGTATCAACAATATTTATTGTGTAACCCTCCCAATGAATAGCTGTATTTTTAGCCTTAATCGTAATACCCCTCTCGCGCTCCTGATCCATAGAATCCATTGCTCTTTCCTCTACTTCCTGATTATCCCGGTAAACACCACCCGCATGTAACAACAGATCAACTAGAGTCGTTTTACCATGATCGACGTGAGCTATGATAGCAATGTTACGAATATTCTGAGCTCTCATTTAATAAGGGAAAACGTTTAACAGCGAGCGCCACTTAGCCTGAAACAAGCGAACCGTCAATTGATAGTATTCTAATTGAGCAAAAGAATTATCAATTAAAAGTCAAAGTCGCATTGAATTTTACTGACACATTCATTTGCTTAAAGCATCTTTCCACCAATAAAATTCTATTAAATGCAAAAGAAAATTATCATCTCACTACTGGCAGCGTGCGCTTCCATATTATCTGCAGAGGCTAAAAGACCAAATATTTTGTTCATTTTTTCTGACGATCATGCTGAGGCAGCAATTTCAGCTTATGGCAGTCATCTAGCAAAAAGCGCTCCGACCCCTAACCTCGATCGCATAGCTAAAGAAGGAGCAATATTTAAAAATAGCTTCTGCGCAAATTCGATTTGTGGCCCTTCACGTGCATGCATTCTAACCGGACTCCATTCTCATGCTAACGGATTCCTTGATAACAATCATTCTCGGTTCGATGGGACTCAAACCACATTTCCACAATTGATTCAGAAAAAAGGTTACCAGACAGCTATGATTGGAAAGTGGCACTTGGTAAGTAATCCTACAGGATTTAATTACTGGGAAATTCTACCTGGTCAAGGAGCCTATTATAATCCCGATTTTATACAGATGGATAATTCCCGTAAGCGTTACCAGGGATACTGCACCGACATCATTACCGACCTAGCATTAAAATGGCTTAAAGATGAACGAGAAAAAGACAAGCCATTTGTCCTAATGTGTCAACACAAGGCACCTCACCGGAACTGGGCACCGGCTCCACGTCATTTGAATTTATTTGATGACATCCAAATGCCCGAACCAGATACTCTATTTGATCGGTACGAGGGAAACCGCTCCAAGACCCTGAAAGAGCACGAGATGGGAATCAAAGATCATATGTATTGGGGACACGATATGAAATTTCACGGTAAAGAATCAATGTTTCCTGAACATTTCTTGAGCGGGATTATTAATCGCCAATACGAACGTATGGACGATTCACAAAAAAAACAATGGGACGCAGCCTATGAACCCAAAAACAAGAAACTCATTAATGATCTAAGGAGCGGAAACCTTAAGGGAAAGGAAGTTACTCAATGGAAATATCAACGGTACATTAAGGATTACCTGCGATGCATAAAGGCTGTTGACGAAAACGTTGGGCGTTTACTAAAGTATCTTGATGATAGTGGATTAGCAGAAGACACTATCGTCATTTATTCTTCAGACCAAGGGTTCTATCTCGGAGAACACGGATGGTATGATAAGCGGTGGATGTTTGAGGAATCTCTTGCAATGCCATTTCTTATCCGGTGGCCAGGAGTAATACCTCCAGGAGTAGAGTCTAAAACCCTGATTCAAAATATTGATTATGCCCCAACTTTTCTTGAACTGGCCGGAGCTAAAGTTCCTAAAAAAATGCACGGAAGAAGCCTCGTTCCCGCCTTCAAAGACACATCCAAGCCTCCTCCAGGATGGAGAGAAAGTATCTATTACTCCTATTATGGTGAAAGAACACACCAAGTCGCAAAACATGATGGGATTAGAACTGAGCAGCATAAGCTCATTCACTTCCCTACTACAGGAGAATGGAACCTTTATGATCTTAAGAAAGACCCTAATGAAATGCAGTCAGTTCATCAAGAATCTGATTACACATCAGTTCTCCAATCACTTAAGAAACTTTACACCAAGGAAAAAAAGAAATTTGGCGTAAATAACGCTACAGTTCCTCGCCCAAAATTAGACCAGCAATGGTGGAAAAACCGCCACAGAGAAAAGGTAAAACTCGCTAACAAAGGTGGTTATGACCTATTATTTATTGGCGACTCAATTACGCATGGATGGGAGAATAACGGAAAGACCATTTTTGAGAAATTCTACTCGCACAGAAAAACTCTTAACCTTGGATTTTCAGGGGACAGAACTGAGCACGTTTTATGGCGACTATTAAATGGTGAATTGTCAGAAAAATTACAACCTAGATTAGCGACAATCATGATAGGAACTAATAACACCGGACAAGTTATGCAAGAATCTGATGAGACAGCATCTGGCATTAAGGCAATTGTTGACCTACTCCAAGACCGCCGTCCTGAGATGCAAATTCTACTGCTAGGAGTCTTTCCAAGATCAATTAATCCAAATGACCCGCAACGAATCAGGAACCAAGAAGTGAATAATAAAATTGAGGGGCTCGCTGATTCAAAAAATATCCACTACTTAGACATTTCAGATAAGTTTCTAAACAAAGACGGGAAATTACCTAAAGACATAATGCCTGATGCGTTACATCCAAATTCCAAAGGATATGAGATATGGGCAAACAGTATCGAAAATAAAATCTGCGAAATCGGAGGTTGGAGTAAGGTAAAAGATTAACTAGTTTATCAACCATTAATCCTCTGGGGTTAATCCAATGATTATTTCCCAGTTAGCTGCAAATTCTCTAGCCTTAGATTCCTTAATTGGCGAAAAGTTAACCGACGTTAATTTCTGACCAGTTTTCCCGAGGCGCTTATATATAAAATCTTTATCATTACGTTTATCGCCCTGGATATAACACTGAGAGGTAAGCATCCTCTTGCCTTTTATGCTAACAGCCACATGAATGTGAGGTGCGCGACCTGGATACGTGACAGGTTTCACAGTGCGAAAATAATAGCGGCCCTTAGAATCAGTCAAAAATCTCCCATACCCTTGGAAATTTTCATCTCTCCCTTCACGATCATCTTTTGTGTGAAGATACACGCCCTTGGCACCAACTTGCCAAATCTCTACTAACGCATTACGTACAAGTTCCCCTTTTACATTTTTAACTACACCAGTCAAGTGAGTTACTTCACCAACTGCGGGTGTCAATGAATCACCTATGACGAGCAAATCATTATCTGTATCAAGAGGCATCTTGTCTGGATAGAATGGCCCCTCAGTCTGTCTCGGAGTGGACTCCGTTAATGCTTCAGCAAATAACCCTGAAGTCAAAAACGCACTTGCGCCAAGGCCTAACCCGTAAAGCATTTTCCTTCTGTCCCAATAACTTATTTGTAGCGGATCGTTATCTTTCATTATCACTAAACTATATCTCTATTTCGTTAACTATAAATGAAATATAATTAATCTTTATTACCCATTACCTTATTCCCACTCGGTACTAGTAAGAAATTTCTTTGTCGTTGCAATGATAAAAGAAAATAGAGATACTTATGAAACTAACATAAATTAAAATGAAAAAAATTAATTATATTGCTCTTAGTTTTCAGACCATTTTTTTAATCTCATGTCAGACAAACAAAAGACCATATCCTTCAGCCTACTATCAGTGTGAGAAATGCGGGGAAGCTTTTGAAATATCAAAACCCATAGATGAAAACAATCTTTCTTGCCCAGACAAGTCCTGTGAAGGAACAGTCCAAAAAGTTGCTAGTTACAGAAGATATGGGTCAGGCCTTAATACTAGATATGGGTACAGTGATCCATGGGAAGTTGGCTACTCAGGGCCGTATGTCGGAAGCCGCGGTTTCTTAGGCGTGGGTTTTCATGGAGGAGGCCACCACCATTACTATCATGATGATCGACATTCTAAATCAGGTTCTAAAAAATCAAATCGCCCCCCCGCAAGAAGAATAGTCAACTCAGACAAATCCAATAGCAACTCAGCACCAATGAAAAGGATCCACTCAGGATCCAGCTCAAGCAATACTCCAAGCAGCAGTTCCAGAAGTCCCTCAAGGAGCATCCCTAGCAAAAGCTCAAACGGAGGCTCCAGTAACAGTTCTAGGAGTCCCTCAAGAAGCATCCCCAGCAAAAGCTCAAGCAGTAGTTCTAAAGGAAGTTCTGGTCGACGTATTAATAACTAATAAGATAAATTAACTCTCGACGAGTTTCTCTATTTTATTATTAGAATCAACGAAGGCTGTCTTTGCCTTCAGTGGTTGATCTGTAATCTCAAAACCAATTATAATAATTAATTCCCCCTCATTAATGAGTTTGGCCGCAGCTCCATTAACGCATATAATTCCCGATCCTCGCTCACCTCTTAATGTGTAGGTTTCAAGACGAGCGCCTGTGTCAATACTCGCAACCAATACCTTCTCACCTGCCCACAACCCAACTGCATCCAACAGATCTTCATCAATTGTAATGCTACCAATATATTCAGGATTGGCCTCCGTAACTTTAGCTCTATGAATTTTTGATCTGAGGACTTGTCTCATATTTTCTAGAAATACGCGCCGAAATTAACAGGGGCACGGAATAAATCAAGGGAACCAAACATTTAAAGAAATTATTAATCTCTCAACTAGGAAACATTAATTTCAAATTCTTGAATCCTGCCCCAAGAACCAAAACCATCTTCCTTCTTCTTTCCCTGACTTTTACCTCCACCAATATAGAATTTAGTTCCATCTTCGCTGAAAATAATATCACTGCATCGAATTCCAGAATTCTGAGAACATAAGATATTTCCCTTTTCAGCATCAAAAAGAGCAATGTTCCAATTGCCTTTAAACATCCTCCCCGCCATTACAAAAAAATCAGCACTTGGATGAAATGACAAGCTTTCCATGAGACCCTGACCAATTTCACCATCAGGTGCACTGCTGTTCCTCTTAGGAGGCACCCCCTGATCCTTCCATAAGAACTCTTCCCAGAGTTGCTTTCCATTGCCAGCAGCAGGATCACGAGTACTACCCATTCCTGCCAAGTAAATCGAGCTATCATCCGGAGAGAACTCCATTGAGAAAATACCTCCAGTATAGTAATGGCCTTTAATTATCCCCCACCCAGTAAAACTAGGTGTACTCCAACTAGTGTGCATTTTCCCTGAACTTAAATCCCAGACTCGCACTTCCCCCATCAAATTACCCGCTGCTAAATATCGACTATCATTACTAAATGCCAAAGATTGGACAGGAGGAACATGAGAGAACTCATGAATAATTTTTCCTGAGCTCGCATTAAATACTTTTATGGAAGGTTCTGTTTCGGAAGACGGTTCGTATTTATATCCACCTACAAGATATTGACCAGTAACAGAACTAACCATTGTTAAATCTGGAGAAACTTTACTTTGCCAGGACCAAAATTTGTGAGCCTTTATCCTTCTTTGCTCTTTACCAGAGTCAATAGAAGTCCACTTAATGTTACCATCATAGCCAGAAGAAATAATTGCACCATTGGATACATTAACTCCCGACACGAAATTATCGTGACTGATTATCTTATCCTTATGACCTTTCTTATCTATGGAATAAACCCCTCCATCCACACATGCAGCATAAAGTTTTTCATCTGACCCAAGTGCAATTGAAAGACAATGCGAAGGTAGTTTAATTTCTGTCTTTTTCTTTATTTCAACCTTCATAGTAAGACCTCCTTTATCGGTTGAATTTTTTCCTCTACCCGATGAAAGGTTGGGAAATTAGGCAGGTCATATTCTGCGTGCGGGTCAATCCCTAAAGCGCTAAATATAGTCGCAAAAAGATTCCGCTCATCATAGGGAGAATCCGTAACTTCAATCCCCATCTCATCAGTTGCACCAACTACCGCCCCTCCCTTAACTCCTGCTCCAGCCATCGCAAAACTCCAAGCATTTGGATAATGATCGCGGCCTCGAGCCTGATTAATCCATGGGGTCCTACCAAATTCCCCCATCGCAACAACTAATGTATCATCAAGTAACCCTCGATCCTCAAGGTCATTAACTAATTGATAAATGATGTTATCAAGATCAGGAACGACCATTTGATATATTTCATGATTAAAGACATGAGTGTCCCATGGCATCCCATTCGCTACCATTACAAAAGGAGCACCTTCCTCCACTAAGGACCTGGCGAGTAAAGCATGCTGCCCAAAGGTTCCAGGCCCATACCGCTCTCTGTCCTTCGCAGGCAATCTCTCAAGATCAAACAAATCAGAACAACTCATTAGACCGCGAACACGATCAAAAGTTGCATTGTAAGATTCAACCGCTGGACTTTTTATTTCATTTTCAAATTTCTTTGAAAAGAATCTACGCAATTCAGCGCGTGCTTCATGATCTCCATCAGAAATAGAGTCCAATTTCTCCGTGTCAGGAATTTTATATTTTCCCCCTACCCGCACCGGAGCATACTCAGCCCCTAACCAACCTGCCCAATTCCCAGCCTTAAAACCTTTGAACTCATTTCCTTCTGGGCAAGGGTCAAGTAATACGAAATTTGGAATTTTACTTCCCAGTTGACCTAATTGTTGAGCCAACACAGAACCCATCGTCGGACGAACAAAAGGAGGCCTTACTTTGTTTCCCCTCTGTAATAAATTAATGGCTTGGGTATGCTCTTTCTGAGCCGTTCTCATTGACCGAACAACAGCTAACTTGTCCGCTATTGAGGAACAGGATGGCATTAATTCAGAAAAATGAACTCCAGGGATTTTCGTAGGTATGCTTTTGAAGGGGCCGCCAGTGGGTTTCCCTGGTTTTGGATCCCAAGTCTCAAACTGAGACGGGCCTCCGCAGAGCCAGAGAAGGATACAATGTTTTTGTTGCCGCTTAGCTATCTCTGCAAATGCAGGAACTGAAAACAGGCCAGACCAACTAAAAGTGGACATTGCCCCTGCAGTAATTCCTTCTAGAAACTTTCTTCTGTGAATACCGTGATCAGGCGAACCGCAGTCCTTTATATTACTATCATCAGCCATCAAATTAACGCTTCATTCTGAATTCGGAACCCGAAACCAAAGCCCAACAAAGTTGATTTAATGAATTTTTTCCTCGTTCTAGAAACTTAGTTCCTTCTTCAATTTCCTCGGTATTCGGCTCTCTTCCAAGAATTAGTTTAAATGATTCTTTTACTTTATTAACGTTAGATGCCTGCTCCTTAATAATTGATAGAGTAACATTATCATCAGAAATGAATAGCTCCTCTATCGTTTTATTATTACTTAGATAGAGAGCTTGTTGAACAGTTGGAGAATAAACTTCAGGAAAGAGATCAGGAAACTTAACTGCAAATTCTCTACGTATTTTTTCTGCATCTACTTTTTTAAATTTTCCATCATTGTCAGGAAAATGCCCCATAGCTATTAGAACTGATTTAGAAAAGGCCTCAGCAGAAATAGGCTTAACTATATGATAACTAAAAGTTTGAGGGGTTGGTTTGATTTTTGCTGAAACATAAGATGACAACTGATAAACACGACTCATTAAAATCGATCGCATGAGTTGGCGAACATTGTAACCAGATTTTGCAAACTCGCGGCCCATCCATCGTAATAACTCAGGATGACTCGGAGGATGTGCCGAATCCATTAAATCTACTGGATAAACTATGCCTCTACCTAAGAAAAGAGCCCAAACACGATTCACAAACGATTCAGCAAATGAGGAATTGTTATCACTGAAAGCCAACTCAATCAGTTTCTGTCTTCTAGAAAATTTTGGAACAGGAGCGATATCAACTTTAATTAGGTTATACCCCTTCTTGCCTTTATTATTTTTTTCAAACCATGCCTTTGAAGGATCGGACACATAAAGATCTGAATTATCCTTGTCTGATGCATCTATAGTTTCCTCAACAAGTTCACTTCCCAAAAGAACCAACTCACTCGCGTAACTCTTTCCACTAAGATCAGCATATTTGGAATGACCTCCGGTAGCACGCTCAGCAACACGCATACCTTTATTTGTCTGAACATTTACAGATCTACTAAAAAAAGATACCATTCCCCAATAGTGTCGCTGTTCTATTTCGGGAGACACAGGGTGATCATGGCACTGAGCACATTGAATTTGTTTTCCCAAAAGAGCTGACATTGTTAATTTAGCCATCTCCGAATGATCATTCTTTTGCTCAAAGAGAAACCATGAAGCACCTGATTCGACACCTTCCCCTGGACGGGATAAAACTAGATCCTTAGCCACAAGGTCCCATGGACGATTGGTTCTAAATACCCATTCTAAATAATCCAACCAACCATTTTTTTCACGTTCTCCTCGATCCTTTTTCCTTACCGATTCACGACCAAGAAGAATAGCATTGAATGTTTCTGCCATGTAAGCGAAATGCTCATTCTTCAGGAGAAGGTCATCTATTAGCTTGACCCTCTTATTTAAAGATTTATCTGCAAGAAAATTATCCAACTCCTCACGAGACGGAATCCTCCCGATAACATCCAAATAGACTCTTCTGCAAAACACATCGTCTGAAGAATTTAATGATGGTTCTAACCCCTGTTCAGACCAGGACCTCTTCATAACAAAATCGATGGCATCCACGAAAGAAATATTGTCAGGCATTTCAAATTTTAATGCGGGCTTTTTATTTACTACTGGATCTTCATTCAACCCATCAATCCAAGATCGCAAATCCTTAATATTCTTTTCATTTAGCTGACCTTTGGGTGGCATATGAGGGTCACTACCTTTTAAAACAATTTTAAACAATTCACTCTCCTCAGCAGATCCATACACAATCACCGGGCCACTCTCTGCCCCCTCAATCAATGATTCATAGGAACGAAGATCGAGCCCTCCTTTTTTCTTAGCTCCCCCATGACACTTCACGCAATTGGATTGAAACATAGGAGCAATATCCTTGTCCCAAACATCACCAGACAAAGAACTCTGAGCTAAAATTATTGTAGCTATATAAAAATTAATTCGGAGCACCTGTATCAAATAATAATCCTCTATTATAATAGTTCAAATTCTGGATTCCTTTAAAGCCTTAGAATAAATTCTTCTCCTCTTGTGAGTTCGATAATCATATCCATTCCACATAGTTAAAACTCTTGAATTGGTCTCTAGCTCTCCATTCGTTTCAGCCCACTTTAAGCCATTATTCAGAGCCGTTTTATGCATTTCATGCATTACTATAGAATTTAATCCCGCACCACGAAACTTGTTAGCAACAGCTACTAAGCACAAATCAAGCACCTCATTATCTCGCATTGCCAAAAACATTTTCAACCAACCAAATGGTAACAGTTTACCTCCCGAAGACTGTAACGCCTTGGACACAGACTCCATGGCAACCCCAACAGCCACAATATCACCTTTGTCATCTACCACAATTTTCACATATTTAGTTTCAATAAACGAAAAGAAATGACCAATTAAATAATCAATCTCCTCACCAGAAAGAGACACAAAATCATGCAATCCGGCATATGCTTCATTAATTAAATTAAAAAATTCTTTTCCCCTCAATATAAGTTCTTTCTTAGATTGAGCAGACCACAAGGAAAGGCCTTTTTTCTTTAAAACATAAGACGAAATTTTTTCTACCCTTGAATCGGGATCTTTAGATATTTTTATTCGATGTTCTAGGTAATCAACTTCTTTCAGATAACCATTACTCTCGATATGCTTTCCATAATAAGGATAATTATAACTGGATATAGCTGTCGGCAATTCATCAAAGCCTTCAACAAGAACACAATTCCTATCAAAATGGCCAGGACCTAGCGGCCCCTCAATTAGGTTTAAATCTTTTCCACGCGCCCAGTCCTCAACTTCTTTGAGCAAAATTCCACAGACAGATACATCATCAATAAAATCAATCATACCAAATCGAACTGCCTTCCTTTCTCTAATTTGGTTATCTTTCCTATTAATGAAAGCCGCTACTCTCCCGACTATTTTATTTCCGCGAAAAACTAACCAACATGCAAAATCTGATTGATTGAGGGAAGGATTTCTTTCGGGGATCAAACTCTTAATTTCTTCCATCATTAATGGCGGAACCCAATACTTATCCCCCTCATACAAATCATACGGGAACCGAACAAATTTTTTCAAAAGTGTCTTTTTATTGACCTTAACAATTATTAGATCAGAGCTCACAGAA
>Ga0163108_10001798_pt1 | contig 15658 bp, 15 predicted proteins | sample Fk1155metaG_FD_109644 | JGI IMG/M metagenome (GOLD analysis project Ga0163108, IMG submission 109644) | Marine microbial communities from the Central Pacific Ocean - Fk160115 155m metaG | ecosystem: Environmental > Aquatic > Marine > Oceanic > Photic zone | place: The Central Pacific Ocean...
CCATTTTTATCCTCAATTCGAGTTATCATGGTAGGCTTTACATATATTCCTTGGTTAGCAAAGGCACCATATGCACCAACCATTTCATAAACACTTAAATCGGGAGTCCCTAATGCTATTGCAGGAACATCAGGAATAAAAGACTCTATCCCTAAATTTCTTGCTAAATCCGCAACAGGCTTCGGGCCAACCTTATCCATTAGTTGAGCACTAATGGTGTTTTTAGAATTGGCAAGCGCATTTTTAAGAGTTCGCATTCCTCCATATTTATCACTGGAATTCGTAGGGCACCATGGTTCAGGGTTGCCGTATTTATTTGGTTCAATACAATATATTGCATCAGGCAACGAATCACAGGGAGAGAGTTTTAACTGATCAATTGCCGTGGCATATAAAAATGGTTTAAAAGTAGAACCGATTTGCCTTCTACCTTGCTTTACATGATCATATTGAAAATGCTTATAATTAATTCCTCCTACCCAAGCTTTAACATGTCCAGTTTGTGGCTCCATGGACATCATGCCAGCTTGCATAAAATGCTTGTAGTATCTAATAGAATCAATAGGCTTCATAATGGTATCGATATTTCCCTCCCATGAAAAAATTGTCATAGGAACTTCCTTTTCAAATGAAGCGAACATTTCATCCTCAGATTTGCCAGCATTTCTCATTTTTCGCCACCTTTCTGATCTTCTCATTGCTCTTTTAAAAATCATTTCTTCTTCTTCCTCTTCAATTTCTAAAAAAGGAGCAGTTGGATTTAAATCTAAGGTATTTTGTTTAAAAAATTCTCTTTGAAGATTAGCCATATGTTCTTTTACAGACTCTTCGGCATATTGCTGCATCTCGTAATTTATTGTAGTATAAATTTTTAAACCATCTAAATATAGATTATACTTTGAACCATCTTCTTTAGTGTTTTCTTTAGCCCAACCTTTCATAAAGTTTTGCAAATAAGCTCTAAAATAAGTTGCAAGACCCTCTCTGTGTGATTGAGGAGTGTAATTAATTATCAGAGGGAGTTGTTTTAAGGAATCTAACTGTCTGTCGTTTAAATGGTTGTTTTTTCTCATTTGACCAAACACTACATTTCTTCTTGACTTGACAAGCTCAGGTCTTCTCAAAGGATTGTATAAAGAGGAATTTTTTAACATTCCCACTAGAACAGCAGATTCTTCTATTGCTAAACTGTCAAGCTCTTTATCAAAATAAATATTAGAAGCAGATTTTATTCCATCTCCATTATATCCAAAGTCATAAATATTTAGATACATGGTAATGATTTCTTCTTTTGTGTATTGCCTTTCTAATCTTACGGCAAGAACCCATTCCTTGGCTTTTTGAGAGATGGCTTCAAAAACATTTTTTGAACGGACTCCAACAAATAATTGTCTTGCTAACTGTTGTGATATGGTGCTGGCACCCCCTCTTTTATTTAAGTATACAATGGCCCTAACAGTAGCTTTAAAATCAATTCCGGAGTGACCATAAAACCTTTCATCTTCCGTTGCAATCAAAGCATCTATTAAATGTTTAGGCAAATCAGAATATCCTACAGGAGTTCTATTTTCTCCAAAATGAATTTTTCCTAAAACTTTATTATCAGATGAAATTATTTGACTTGCTAAATTAGTATTGGGGTTTTCTAGCTGTCGAAAATCAGGCATGTCTCCAAGCCTTCCAGTTGATGCAGAGTAAAAAAGCCAAAAAATACTTAAAAAACCAATAAAAAAAAGGATCCAAAAGCCATAATAGAATAGCCTATATTTTTTTGGAATGGAATTTTTATTTTTTGCTGCCATTTACTTTGATGGTTCAATTAATAACCCTAAATCTAAGATATTTTCTAAGTTTTCAATAGGCGAGATTACATTATTTAATCTCATTGAATTTCTAATGGAAAGATAATTAATGCTATCCTTAATTAAATCAAGATTGCTTTTGAATAAAAGCTTGTGTTCTACCAATGAAAGGCTTTTTTCTCCCAACCATTTTCCACTTGGTTCACTGAGTCTATACTCCAATGTATCCCCTAATATTGAACCATTCGCAAGTTTTAGCTCGGTAATCAAAAAAATATTAGAAAAGGAATAGTTATTATTATGTCTTAATAATAAAAAAAGATTATAATTTGTTTCCCCCTCAGGGACTTTGAAATCAAAAGTAACAATCTCATTTTTTTTCCATCCGTTAGAAAACGCATAAGCTTTAAGATGACTAGAGTAAGAGCAGGCCACGGCAAACAATAAAATACAAAAAAAGAAACCTAATTTTTTCATTTTCCAATAGCTTTAGCCTTAGACTTTCTTTTCTTATCAAACCTGGTCAAGCTATCTTGACCAACAATATTTTGAAACTCTTGATTTTCTTCGCTTTGAAAAAGCACATAATCTTCTAGACTATTAATTTTTTTCCCTTCAGCGTTTATTTTAAGAATTTCTTTAACCTTTTCTGTAGTAAGCTCATGCCAGTTAACGCTGTCATTTTTATATACAAACCATAGAAGACCTTTGAAAATGTCTATTTTTTGACAATAGGCAATCCCCTTTTCTGTTAAAATTTTTGTATTAGATTTTGGAAAATCTTTTAAAGCTTCTTGATAAAAATCCAATTCATAGTTTAAGCAACACTTTAGCTTGCCACATTGCCCAGCCAATTTTTGTGGATTTAAAGCAAGCTGTTGATATCTTGCAGCTGAAGTGGTAACAGACCTAAAATCATTAAGCCAGGTTGAGCAACAAAGCTCTCTTCCACAAGAACCTATTCCCCCAAGTCTGGAGGCCTCTTCCCTTAACCCTACTTGCTTCATTTCTATTCGGATTTTAAATTCTCTAGCCATTTCTCTAATTAATTGACGAAAATCAACTCTTCCCGCTGCCGTATAATAGAATGTTGCTTTAGATCCATCTCCTTGAAATTCAATATCTGAAATTTTCATTTTTAAGTCTAATCTAATAGCCATTTCTCTGGACATCTTTTGTATTTTCTTTTCTTTTTCTCTAGATTTTGCCCAAATATCAATGTCTTTTTGAGTGGCTTTTCTTAGAATTGGAAAGAATTCTTTATTGGGATCTATTTGCTTTTTTTTCATTTGAATAGGGATCAATCCTCCTTTCAAAGTGATATGTCCCAAATCATATCCCTTTTCAGCTTTTACTACTATTAAGTCTCCTATGTAAATAGACAGATCGTCAATGTTTTTATAAAATTCTTTACGACCATTTTTAAAGCGAACCTCAACGATATTAGCATTTTCCTTTTCCATTACAATATCCATATTGGACAGCCAATTAAAAACGGTCATTTTATTACATCCGTCTGATCCGCAAGTGCCATTATTTTTACACCCTAGTGGCGTGCCATTAGAATTTGAACTACAACTTGAACAACCCATTTAGGAATTTTGTATTAGGTTTTAAAGTTAGGGAATTTAAGAGCCTAACTCAAAACTTATTTATGAAGGCTTTTTCTTATACTTTAAAACTTTTGATCTTCCTTTTTTGAAAATTTTATTACTATTTCCCTTCCCTTTTCTTAATCTTTTTTGTTCCTCTATAGGTAATGCATTTATTTTTTGACATTCTATAGAACAGCAATTATTGTAAAGTTCCCCACATTTTTTACATTGAATAAATAATAAATGACAAGCTTCATTTGCACAATTAACATGATTGTCCCATTTCTCTCCACATTGATGACAATTAGAAATTACATCAGATGAAATAGATTCACTTCTTCTATGGTCAAAAACAAAGTTTTTTCCTAAAAATTTATTTTCAAGACCTTTTTCTTTTACTTGTCGGGTATATTCAATAATTCCACCATTTAATTGATAAACATTTTTAAACCCTTTATGTTTTAAAAATGTACTTGCCTTTTCACACCTTATACCACCAGTACAATACATCACTATATTTTTAGAGTCCTTATGCTTTTTAAGACTTTTTTCAATTATTGGAAGAGACTCTCTAAAGCTATCAACATCAGGCAGAATGGCGCCCTTAAAATGACCAATTTCACTTTCGTAATGATTCCTCATATCAACAACAAGAGTTTCGGGACTTTCAATCAATACATTAAACTCTTTTGCATCTAAGTGTTTCCCTCTTTTTGTTAAGTCTATATCTAAGGAATCTAATCCATCAGCTACAATTTTGTCTCTTAACTTTATTTTTAGTTTTAGGAAGGATAGATTATCGTGTTCTACGGCTATATTAAGTCTTAGATTCTTTAAAAAGGTAATTTCATCAATACTCTTCTTAAACTTTTTAAAATTTTCTGAAGGCAAGGAAAGCTGACCATTAATTCCCTCTTTGGCGATATAAATTCTTCCTAAAACATCCATTTTATTCCATGCTATATATAGATGGTCACGAAATAATTTAGGATTTTTTATATTATGGTATTTATAAAAAGAAAGAGTTAGTCTTTTGCCTCCAGCTTTTTCTATTAAAATTGCTCTTTGTTTTGCGCTAAGCTTATTATATAATTCCATTAATTAAGCAAAATTAATATTTTAAAATTTATAAGAAAAAATCGCCCTTTTTCCATTATGACTTCTTTCAAATTAATTGTACTTTAGCTTACAACCTAATTATAAAAATATATGAGCTCCGACAAAGATTCTAGGCAAAAAGCACTGCAATTAACTTTAGATAAATTAGATAAGGCTTATGGCAAAGGAACTGTCATGAAAATGGGGGATTCTGTCCTTGAAGAAATAGAATCTATTTCTAGCGGATCTTTGACTCTAGATTATGCACTTGGAGTTGGAGGCTACCCTAAAGGAAGAGTTGTTGAAATTTATGGCCCAGAGTCTTCGGGAAAAACAACTCTAACACTTCATGCAATTGCAGAATGTCAAAAAGCAGGAGGAATCGCAGCTTTTATTGATGCCGAACATGCCTTTGACCGATTTTATGCTCAAAATTTAGGAGTTAATATAGATGAGTTAATTATTTCTCAGCCTGATAATGGAGAGCAAGCTTTAGAAATTACAGATAATCTAATTAGGTCAGGAGCTATTGACATTATTGTTATAGATTCTGTTGCAGCACTAACTCCAAAAAGTGAAATTGAAGGAGAAATGGGAGATTCTAAAATGGGCCTTCATGCTAGATTAATGTCACAAGCATTAAGAAAGCTTACCTCTAATATTAGCAAGACAAACTGTACGGTAATGTTTATTAATCAGTTAAGAGAAAAAATTGGAGTTATGTTTGGAAATCCGGAAACAACTACGGGAGGGAATGCTCTGAAATTTTATGCCTCAGTTAGGCTTGATATCAGAAGATCAACTCAAATCAAAGATACAAATGGAAATGTTTTAGGGAATAAGACGAGAGTTAAAGTGGTAAAAAATAAAGTTGCCCCTCCTTTTAAACTTAGCGAATTTGATATTATGTATAGCAAGGGGATTTCTAAAATGGGTGAAATAATTGATTTGGGAGTGAATTATGGAATTATAGATAAAAGCGGATCTTGGTTTAGCTACAAAGAAACTAAGCTTGGACAAGGGAGAGATTCCGTAAAAGGAATTTTAAAAGATAATCCAGACCTTTGTGAAGAGTTAGAGGCTAAAATTGTTGAAGCCATGAAAGACTAATCTTCTAAATCATTCCACAATAAATCGTAAACTTGCTTTTTTAGTTCTGGCATATCTTCACGGCCTTTGCCTATTGTACTTATATGATTGTGAACTCTTACTCTTAAAATTCCAGGACCGCCAACATAATGATTGTAAGCAAAATGATAGGGATATCTTTTTTCACAATCTAAAAAAGACATTGGAACGATTGGCATTTGATAATCTGTAGAGAATCTAAATGCGCCATTTTTGAATGGCGCTAGTTTAATGTCAGGCCCAAACACCCCTCCCTCAGGAAAAATACAGATGCCTAATCCTTGACTAAGCCTTCTTTCAGCATGACCATAGACTGCCTTTCTGCTTTTAGCACTATCACGATTTACCATAATAGCTACTCTTTTGTAGAAATACCCAAAAATAGGTAGCCTTAAAAGTTCCCTTTTCCCAACAAATACAAAAGGATGTTTACAAACTTTAAGCATTAGCATTACATCAATCATGCTTTTATGATTAGCAACTAACATATAGTTTTTGCCTTTTTCAAATGGCTCTTTATATTCAATCTTAGGGATAAGCCCCATGCCATATAACATAATAGATGACCAAATATTTCTAGCCCACCAAAAGAAATAAGGATACCAGCTTTCTTTTAAGCTCAATATAAATAGAACAGGAATAAAAATAAAGATACTAGTACCAGCTAGTGTGTAAAACCAAACATTGTAAAGGCCACACAAGACCATTTTTATTAATCGTACCATTTATGTAAAAGTAACTAAATGAGTAATATGTTTTTTAAATCTATTACTTTTGTTGATATTATTTATTTGTATGGCAAGAATTTTAACTGGTGTTCAAAGTACAGGGACGCCGCATTTGGGAAATATTTTAGGAGCGATAATTCCAGCCATTCAAATGGCTAATGATAAAGAAAATGAATCTTTTTTATTTATTGCAGACCTACATTCTTTAACACAAATTAAAGATCCAAATCAACTAAAGCATAATACCTATGCTACCGCTGCAGCATGGCTAGCTTTTGGATTAGATATTAATAAAACAGTTTTTTATAGACAAAGTGATGTTGCAATTGCCACGGAACTTTCATGGATTTTGTCCTGTCATTTTCCTTTTCAAAGATTAACATTAGCCCATTCTTTTAAAGACAAGTCAGATAGGCTAAATGATGTAAATGCAGGGATTTTCACATATCCAATGTTAATGGCTTCAGATATTTTATTGTACGATGCTGAATTTGTTCCAGTTGGAAAAGATCAGCAGCAGCATTTAGAAATGACACGTGACGTAGCTTCAAGATTTAATAATGCATATGGAGAAACCTTTGTTATTCCAAGCCCTAAGATTAATGAAAACACTAAATATGTGTCAGGGACTAATGGAGAAAAAATGAGCAAATCAAAAGACAATACCATAGATATTTTTCTTCCCGAAAACCAGTTAAAAAAACAGATTATGTCTATAGAGACAGACAGCACTCCAATTGATAAGCCAAAAGATTTTAAAAATTGTAATGTTTTTAAATTATACTCATTAATTGCAGATAATAAATCTATAGATAAGTTAAAACAAAATTATCAAAAAGGAGGCTTTGGCTATGGACATGCAAAAGAGGAATTGCTTAATTATATTCTTAATCATTTTAAAAATGAAAGAGAAAAATTCAATGAATACATGAACAACTTACAAGAGATTGATGCGGCCTTAAATATTGGCGCTGATAAAGCCAAGAAAGTTGCTCAGGATGTTTTAAACAGAGTACGTCAAAAATTAGGGTATAATTAACTGTTAATAATTTTAGTCTTTCAGGTAGAGTTTTAAATCAAAAAAATGTATTTTTGGTAGATGCAGCTTTCACTTTATATAAGCGATTTATTATTTGATCACGATTGTGTTACCGTTCCAGGTTTTGGAAGCTTTCTAGGGAATTATAAATCTGCTGAATATGATTTTAAAGAACAAAAATTTTATCCTCCTTCAAAACAAATTTCTTTTAATTCTCAAATTAGAGATAATGATGGGCTATTGGCCAAACATCTTTCAAAAAAATTAAATTTATCGTATGATGATGCAGTTAAAAAAATTCATCATATTGTTTTGTCTTGGTCACAAAAAATTAAATCACAAACAATTGTTTTAAAAAACTTAGGAGAATTTTATTTAAACCAAGAAGGTAACATTACTTTTGTTCCAAGTAATCGAGTCAACCATTTGAAAGAATCTTTTGGCCTGTCTCCTGTTTTTGTAACAGAATTAAGTGGGAAAAAATCATATACTTCTAAACAGCCCATTCCAACATATTTTAAGCCTGAGAAAAGAACAAACAATTTTTTCAAACAAGCTGCTGTTTGGGCATTACTTGTAGTTGGCTTGGGTTCAGCTTTTTATATTAATGAAAAAAACAATATTCTAGAACAACAAATTGCATATGAGCAAGAGGTGAGAGAACAGTCAATTCAAAAAGTTCAAAAAGCCATTTTTAATTTTGGATCACTTCCATCCTTGACTGTAAATGTTAAAATGAAAGACAAAAAATATTTTATCATAGCGGGAGCATTTAGAATTTCTAAAAATGCAGAAAATCTTGTTTTAAATTTAAAGAGAAAAGGCTATGATGCTTCTAGACTAGCATTAAATGAAAAAGGATTAAACCCCGTTGCATTCACGAGTTTTTCAAAAAGAAATGAGGCAGTGACTGAACTTAGGATCATTCAAAAAAAGGAAAATAAGGATGCGTGGATTTTTGAATCTAAATAACAAATAATCTTTTTTACAGAATGGATCCCAAAACTCCGGAAAACTCCAAAACAATTCAAACAGATGTTGTAATGCCTGGAGACACAAATAGTCTAAATAATCTATTTGGAGGGGAATTATTAGCAAGAATGGATAAAGTAGCTAGTATAGCCGCCATTAAACATTCAGAAAACATTGTTGTAACAGCATCCGTTAATAACGTTGCATTTGGAGAACCAGTTCCTAATGGAAGTATTTTAACTATAGAAGCGAAAGTTTCAAGAGCATTTAATTCGTCAATGGAAGTTTTCATTGATGTATGGAAACAAAATAAAACCAATCCAAAAAAAACCAAAGTCAATGAAGCTATTTACACTTTTGTAGCTTTAAATAAAAAAGGAAAAACAGTAAAAGTTCCACAGATTATTCCAGAAACAGAACTTGAAAAAAGCAGATATGATGCAGCCTTAAGAAGAAGACAATTAAGTTTAGTCTTAGCAGGAAAACTTTCAGCAAAAGATGCAACAGAATTAAAAGCTTTATTTGATTAATTTTAAAACTTTGACATATTTAAATAGAAAAATAGCATTTTGTTTTCTATCCATTCTTTTGCTATTAAACAGTTGCCATAAGATAGAACCAGGAAATAAAAAAACAGATCAAAACGCTGTAGAAGTCAAAATTTTAGGAACCCTTCAGGATGGAGGAATGCCACACTTAGGCTGCACAAAGGATTGCTGTAAAGAGTTTTTTGAAAAAGGATATTCCAATAAAAGGGTAGTTAGTTTAGGAATCTCTGACAATAAAGAAAAAAGAAATTATTTAATAGAGGCATCTCCAGATATTTCAGCCCAGTTAAACAATTTACTTAATGATAAATCCAAAACCCTTAATGGAATTTTTATTACTCATGCACATATTGGACATTATTCAGGACTTATTCATTTAGGTAGAGAAGTAGCACATACTTCAAAAATACCTTTATACATAATGCCAAAAATGACAGAGTTTATTCTTTCAAATGGACCTTGGAATCAGTTGGTAGAATTACAAAATGTAGAGTTAAAAAAACTATTTGATGGAAAGGAACAAAAATTAACGGAAAATTTAAAAATTACTCCAATAAAGGTTCCACATAGAGATGAATATTCAGAAACAGTAGGGTTTAAAATTATTGGGCCAGAAAAAGCAGCATTATTTATTCCTGATATTGATAAATGGGACAAATGGGAAAAATCAATCAAAGAGCTAATTAGACAAGTAGATTATGCTTTTATTGATGGAACTTTTTATGATGCAAATGAGATAAATAATAGAGATATTTCTGAAATTCCACACCCTTTTATAATTGAAAGCTTTCAGCTTTTTAATGACTTAAACGCTTTGGATAAAAAGAAGATTTATTTTATACATTTAAATCATACCAATCCAGCTATTAATAAAGAATCTGTTGCCTATAAAGCAATAAAATCTAAAGGATATAATGTAGCAGAGTTAGGATCTGTATTTTCCCTTTAAATTATACAGAACAAGTCATATCTTCCCCACAACATAAAGGAGATTTTATTTTCCCCTCACATGAAGGGCATTTAGAGACCTGAACTTGACTGCCGTCATCAATTGTTATATGCCCATTTTCTAGAGGCACATCACATTTCCCGCAAGTTGCGTTTACTGACATTCCACATTTTTCACACGAATAAGTTTCCATAATTATTAATTTAAATTATTCTTCAACACAATACTCCTCTCCAATTTTTTTTAATTGATACACTGTTTTGCTAACAGAGACATCTCCATACACTCTTCCTTCTTCATTATTACTAGCATCACTGAAAATTAATGCAAAAAAATATTCTCCATTCTTTTCAAACTTTCTGTCTATTTTTCCACAACTATATGCTGAACCTCCACATGCATAAAGAAAAAAAATAATTGTAAGAAAAATTCTCATAAATATTTTTTAAAGCCCTAATATTTCATTTATATCATCCTGACTTATTCCTGTCCCAGCAAAATCATCAAAAGATTGTTTAGTAACATTAATGATATGATCATTAATAAATTTAACTCCTTCTTTTGCACCTTGTTCAGGAGATTTTATACAACATTCCCATTCAAGTACTGCCCAGCCATCAAAATTATATTGACTTAGTTTAGAAAAAATACTTTTAAAATCTATTTGGCCATCTCCAGGAGACCTAAACCTGCCGGGTCTATCAATCCAATCTTGATAACCACCATATACGCCCGATTTGCCATTTGGATTAAACTCAGCATCTTTTACATGAAACATTCTAATATATTCATGATAAAAATCTATGTATTGTAAATAATCCATTTGTTGTAAAATAAAATGACTTGGGTCGTAAAGAATCTTAACACTAGAATGATTATTTGTAGCTTTTAAAAATCTTTCAAAAGTAACTCCATCATGCAGGTCTTCACCAGGATGGATTTCATAACAAACCTCAACTCCATTGTCTTTGCAATGATTAAGAATAGGCTTCCATCTTTTGGCAAGCTCCTTAAATCCAGCGTCAACTAAACCTGCTGGTCTTTGTGGCCATGGATAAATAGTATGAAATAAAAGTGAACCAGAAAAAGATGCCATGACATTTATACCAAGATTTTTGCTTGCAGAGGCAGCTGATTTCATTTGTTTTACTGCCCACTCAGTCCTCCCTTTAGTATTTCCATGCAATTCTTTGGGGGCAAAAGCATCAAACATTTTATCGTATGCATAATGAGATGCTACTAACTGGCCTTGTAGGTGTGTTGCAAGCTCAGAAATTTCTAAACCAGCATCATTTACAATTCCGTTAATTTCATCACAATAAGTTTTGCTTTCGCCAGCCTTTACAATATCTATTAATCTTTGATCCCAGGCAGGAATTTGAACAGCCTTATAACCAAGATCTTTTGCCCACTTGCAAATGTTTTTGAGGTTATTAAATGGCTTTTGATCTCCAGCAAATTGTGCTAAAAAAATAGCGGGGCCTTTTATTGTTTTCATAATATTTATTTATTCAGTTCCACCCAAATATTTCCTTTTGAGTTTGATTCAAGCGCTTTTTCAATAAAGTCCATTCCTCTCACTCCATCTTCAATTGGAGGGAACTCAGTTTTATCAAAAGATTCACCATTTATGGCTCTGGCAACTCCTTTATAAATATTAGCCATTGCATCGAAGATTCCTTCAGGATGTCCTGGTGGTAATTTAGTTCCATCAAGAGAAATATTAGAATTGTAAGAGTGACCAGGCTTTAAAACTTGGAGCGGCTTATCATCGCTAAGATGATATAAATAATTAGGGTTTTCTTGCTCCCACTTTAAAGCTCCTTTGCTCCCATAAACATTTATTCTGAGATTATTTTCTTCCCCCGTTGCAATTTGACTAGATCTAATTGTTCCTTTTGCATTATTGGAAAACTGAATGAGTAGATTAGCATCAATATCCATAGGATTATCTTCATATAAAGTGTTTAAATCGGCCAAGAGTTTATTTACTTTCATTCCAGTTACAAGCTCAACCATATTAAATGCATGCGTTCCAATATCTCCAAGACAGCAACTAGAACCAGATTTTTTAGGATCTAATCTCCAAGTAGAAGCTCTTTTGTCTTTTTCATGAATGACTGGGTTTAACCAGCCTTGTAAATATTGTGCATCGACTTTTTGAATATTGCCAATTACACCATCAGAGATCATTTTGGTCATTTGCCTTACCATTGGATAGCCTGTATAGGTATGCGTTACCCCAAAAACAGCATTTTTTTCTTCTTTTATTCTCTTTAAATCTAAAGCTTCTTGATAGGATGTTGTTAAAGGTTTTTCACAAATTACATGAAAGTCATTTTCAAGCAATTGTTTTGCCATAGGATAATGGAGAAAGTTTGGGGTTAACACTGAAATTGCCTGCATCCTTTCAGAAGGGTCTAATTTACACTCTTCAGAAATTAATGTCTGATAATCTTTATAAATTCTAGACGAGTTTAATCCAATAGTTTTTGCAAAAGTCATGTTGTCATCAAAGTTTGGATTAAATACTCCTCCAACAATTTCATATTTACCAAACATATTAGCAGCAACTCTATGAAGGATTCCAATAAGAGAATCTCCTCCTCCTCCTAATATCCCTAATCTAATTTTTTTACTCATTTTATTTATTTAAAATTATCCTGCTTGAGGAATCCTATTTTCTTCCAATTTTTTTCTAAAGGCAAAAAGAATTCCAAAAAGGAGGATTAGTGCTAAGGGGAAATATGCCATATTTCCTAAGGCTGCTTTTCCTGCAATAAGTTCAGCCGCGTCTTCAGCAACACCTGAACTTAAAGCAATTGCTTTTTCTGCATCAAGCCACGAGCCAATAACTGGTTGCCAAATGGCACTTGAAAGCATTCCAACCCCTCCTACAAGAGACATTCCTAAAGCGCCTGTTTTAGGCAAGTATTCAGAAACAAAACCAATCATCGTAGGCCAGAAATAACAAACTCCAAATGCAAATAAAACAGCGCCAAAATAAATCATAGACCCCTCTGCAATACTCATGGAGTAAACAGCCGCTGTTGTTAATACGGCAGACATAAGTAATACGCCTATTGGGTTAAGTTTATGAATAATTGGGCCAGCAAAATACCTGCCAAGAGCCATGATGCCTGTTACCATTGCCAGTATAAGCATGGGGTTAACACCAGAGTTACCTAAAATTCTTTCAATCCACTGCTGAGGTCCAAATTCTGAAATAGCAGTCAATGTCATACATGCTGCTATAAATAAAAATAATGGATTAAACAGAGATTGAATATTAACACTAGTATCGGTTTCTATATGTTCACTTTCAGGGAATTCTTCATTAAAAAACAGATAACCATATATTGCTGTTGGAATAAGCATCACAGCTATTTGTAGCTCCCAGCCCATTCCAAAGTCAGTCATAAATTTAGATGTTAATGCTCCAATGACAATTCCTCCCGGGAACCATACATGGAATTTGTTTAGCATTGCAGTCCTATTGTCTGTGTACATATCAGCTATTAGAGGATTACACGCGGCCTCAACAGATCCATTTGCAAAACCAATGAAAAAAGAAGAGACTAAAAGTGCTGTAAACCCTCCAGCATATATTGTCATAACAAGCCCTAAAATATGAGAGACAAAAGCTATAATCATTAATTTTCTTGCTCCAAGAACATTATACAAAAGACCCCCAAACACTGTTGCCACAGGGAATCCAAAAAATGCAAGACTGTTTACATATCCTAATTGAGTATCATTCAAATTAAACTGTATCCCCAGGTCAGTTAAGATACCTGCCCTAATTGCAAATGTCATTGCAGTTACTATTAGAGAGATACAGGACGCAGTAAATAATTTATTTTTTGAAATGGAATTATTCATAATATGATTTTTTTGAAAAATTTCTTGTACTCAATATAAGGGACTTTCTTTTTATTTAAAAATAAGAGATGGGGTTTTTTTAAGATAATCTTGATAACTATCTAAATGTCCCCATTTTTTTCTCCCACTAGCCTCTAGTAATCGAACCCCGCTAACATATACTAATAAAATGTAAGTAAAAACAGGAGAGATTAGTGTAATAAATTGCCATCCACTTAAAGAGGATATTGACATTATCGTTACTCCTAGCCAAAGGGTTATTTCTCCTAGATAATTAGGATGCCTTGATAATGACCATAGCCCCGTTGTTATAAATTTGTTTTTATTTTCTGGATTTGAGCGGAACTTAGACTTTTGATTGTCAGCAATAACTTCGATTAAAAATCCAATTAAAAAGAATGCTAGCCCAACATATAGAAGACTATTTACTTGCACACCCTTTGAAGTCGAAATAGCGGTTAGTGCACATGCTGAGCAAATGGAAACCCACATTCCTTGAAGGGTCCAGGTCATAAAAAATCTTGTAGGCGAAGGCTTAATACTACGGAATCTTCTATCTTCTCCCGCTTTATGAATTCTAAAAAACAAAAAACTTCCTAATCTTATGGCCCATATTATAATTGCGCTGGCAAGAACAATATTGCCAAAATTAATTCCGTTTTCTTGATAAAAACTATAGGACACATAGCAGACTGCAAAAATGTATGTAAAGCTGCCAGACAAGTCATAGAATTTTTCAGTTTGAAAAATATAAGCTGGGATAAATAAGATCCATTGAATTATAAAAGCATACAGAATGACTTGTTTTACCAAATCAATTCCAGTTGAGTAAGCTATTGAATAGGCTAAAACAAAAGCAATTAATGCAAGTGTTAAATGAATCAAATTATTTTTATTCATATGTTTTTAAATATAAAAAATCTTTGTCATTCATAAGGATTGTTTTAAATTTAAATTCTTCAAAAAATGAAAAAACTAACCTCCTTATTTGTATTATTATTTGCATTACAGATTCATTCACAGTCTTTAAGAGTAAAAGTATTGGATTCAGTTTCATTATCCCCGATCCCTTATGCAACAGTATATTTTTCAAATAATAAAGGCATAATATCTGATGAGAATGGAATATTTGAATTGATCTTAAGAGAGCTTAAAAACCAGGACTCTTTATTTGTTTCTTCAATGGGATATAAAAAAGCTTCTTTTTCTTTAAATCAATTTAATGACACCATAGTTTTTTTACCCCCAAAGCCCATCGTTTTAAATGATGTGATTTTAACTAATCGAAATTTGACCTCAAAAGAAATTATTAAAAAAGTTCTTGAAAATTTTGATAAAAATTATGAAAAAGGATTAACCAAAAACAAAATTTTTCTAAGCAGAAAGGCAAAGGGAACAATTAAAAAATTTAATATTAATAAATTTAAATCTTCAATTCAAGAAATAGACAGATCTCTTTTAGACAGTATTTCAGAAAACCTTTCAAAAGAGGATAATTATGGATTAGAGACATTGTGTTATTATTTTGGAAATGATCAGGACGAAAACCAAAAGATCAATTTAGTTAAGGCTAGAGAAACTTATAATAAAGGAGATGAACTCCTTCAATCTTTAAACAAACGTTTAGAAGAATCTCTTAAAAAGAATTTGAAATCCGATTCCTATTTTAAAATTAAATCTGGAATATTTGGCGGAGATTTGGACATCGACGGATTAGAAGAAGTGGACAGCACAGATTTAGAATCCATAAAAAAATTCCAAGACAAAGAGATAAAAAGAAATGAGAATTTTGCAAAATATCAAAGGAATTTATTGAAATCGTTTTATGCGGACATTTTCTTTAATGAAGACTCCTCTTTGAATTTTATATTAAAGCCAAATAAATATAATTTTTCAAATCCAAAATTAAATTATTTA
>Ga0163108_10001800_pt1 | contig 15635 bp, 7 predicted proteins | sample Fk1155metaG_FD_109644 | JGI IMG/M metagenome (GOLD analysis project Ga0163108, IMG submission 109644) | Marine microbial communities from the Central Pacific Ocean - Fk160115 155m metaG | ecosystem: Environmental > Aquatic > Marine > Oceanic > Photic zone | place: The Central Pacific Ocean...
GTAGAATCTGAAGTCATGAAAAGTTATCCTTAAAAATTCTTATCTTTGTAGGTAAATGAAATTAAATATAATCCCACTTACCGAACATGACTACGATAATGTTCTTGTAAAATGGTGGAAAGATTGGGGGTGGGAGCCACCTCAACAAGACTTTTTACCTGACAATGGAAAAGGAGGGATGATGGTATTAGATGGAAAGACACCTGTTTGTGCAGGGTTTATGTACGCCACCAATTCTAAAGTAGCATGGGTGGATTGGATAATCTCAAACAAACAATATAAGGATAAAGAAAAAAGAAAAGAAGCCTTGGAATTGTTAATAACTAGCATATCAAATGTGTGTAAAAGCTCAGGCTTTAAATATGGGTATGCATTAATAAAACATAAAGGACTGATGAATACTTATGAGGATTTAGGATATATTAAGGGTGATGAATATAACTCTGAAATGATAAAAGTATTATAATATGGCAGCATTTACAACAGTAGCAGCAGGTGTGGGTTTAGCTACCACAGCAGTAACTACCGGAGCTTCATTTGCTCAGGCAGGAAAGCAGAATAGACTACGAAAAGAAGCGGAAGCTGAGGCAGAAAAAGCAATGGCAGCCGCGCGAGGAAGAACAGAAATGAACTACTTTGAGAATCTTGCCATTGCAAAGGAGGCTTACAATCAGGCTTATCAGGCAGGTAATGTTGCTTCAGCACAGGCTATTCAAGCCATTCAAGAGGGCGATGTAAGGGGAGTTTCAGCAGGAGTAGGTGGTATAGAACAGGCATCATTACAGCAGGCTGACAAAGTAAGAGCAGCACAGGAGGCAGAGATATTACAAAAACAAAAACTTGTAACACAGGAGGACAGCAGGCTGAGAGATATTAATCTACAGTTAGACCTACAGGAGGTACAAGGAGCACAGCTTGCAGCACGGGATGCACAAGAGGCTCAGAACTTAGCTATAGAGCAAGGTATAGCCGGAGTAACAAGCATGGGTCAACAGGCTATGGACTTCATTCCCCTATTTAAGAAACAGGACGTTCTCCCTGGAGTATCAGATAAAATGGTTGCTGTAAAAGATAAAGCAGGAAACATCATGGAAGGGAAAGATAATGTCAGTTGGCAAGATCCGGGAACAGGAATGCCGACAGCACCAACAGAGTTTACCGGAATGACGCAACAACAAAATATGGGCGGAAAAGGTACTCCTCTTACAGGAATGGAACCTATTACTTTAGGTGAGGGAATAAGTATAGAGGGGCAGCTTAGTGAGGATAAAATAGCAGGGGTAAGTGAAAAGAAGGCTATAGATGGCGAAACCATGCAAGCTTTTTTTATTAGAACAGGGCAGACCTTACCGACCCAACTCCAATCAAGAGCCAATGCTCTATGGAGTTCGGCAGAGGGAAGATGGATATAAGAATAAAGAATTATGGCAAAGACATATTACGGATACGCAGAAAGAGATGCTGACTCACAGTTAGATTGGTCTAAGATAGGAAAAGATTTCTCTGATATGCTTAGTAAAGAAGCATCCGACAGGGAGGCGATGAAAGATAAACTTGAGACCGAGACCACAGCTAGTCTTGATGTGATGAAGTCTACTCCAATGGGTAACCATGAAGGGGTAAATACTTGGGCATTAGACTATAGTTCAGATGCGCAGCAACAACTACTTATGCTTAATCGTGAGCTAAAGGCAGGGAGGTTAAAGCCAAAAGATTACACCAAACAAAGAGAAAGACTTACCTCAGGAACGCAAGGACTCCATGATGTTGTTAAAGGTTATCAGACTGAATATGAATCTAATATGGAGCGAATTAATAGTGGTGTAGCAGCAGAGTTTCAAGTAGAGATGTTAGAGTCTTTGGAGTCAATGAGTAACTTTACAGAATACAAGCCTATTATAAACTCTGCAACAGGAGAGGTTATGGTGGCTAAAAGATTACGAGATAAGGATGGCAATCTAACAGCCGAGATAAGCAATGACCCTAATGACCTTGCTTCAGTAAATATTCTTAAAGGTCGTATTACACAAAAGTATGATAAGTACGATGTTTTAAAGAATGCTACAGTATTAGGTGCAAGATATGGTAAGTACAAGAAGGTTGTACAACAAGGAAATAGAGAAACAGTTACAGATAAAAGATTGTTTAAGGAATTTGAAAACTCCTTACGTAAAGATGTTCACTCTAAACTTACTAATGGATTTCACGCAAGCAGTGTGTTAGCTGATTACTTAGATGTAGATCCTAAAACAGGAGAGTTGTTTTACTATACTGCAGATAAGAATGACAAAAATTCAAATGCTATACACTATACTTATGAAGGTAATGGGCAGCAGCCAACATTTAAGTTAAGCCCTATACAGCAGGAACTAGCTGAGGAGGCTTATGTTGAGGCGGTTAAAGCTACATTAAGTAGAGAAGAGACTCCAAGGGTATTACCATCAAAATCAACGAGAACATGGACTTCGGAAAAGCAAAAACATTATGATCAGAAGTCGGCTGATGCAACTACCTTAAAGTTTTTAGATAAATTATTAACCGGAACTCCGGAAGAAAAAGAATCGGTAAAGCCTTGGTTTGAAGAAAATGAAGTCTATACTAAAATTAATTGGTTGCCCGATGGACAATTCACCACAAGTGATGGAACAAAAACGGCAACTGTAACAAGAAGGGACGATACTGATTTAAATGCTTCTTTTGTGGGGTTAGCTCAAAAGTATGGAGTAAAGTCAAAAGCTATTAATGACTATTATAATAAGCACATGAAGAATAAAAAGATTGTTCTTCCTGGAGGGGAATGGGATGTGGATAGAGCTACCAACACAATAGTAACTCAGGAGAAGAAAGACATATTTGATCAAAGAAAAAAAGAGTTTGATGACAGTACGGGTAAAGTGCAATTAATAAGAGTTACTAATTTAAATAAAGAACTTGGAGAACTTACTGTAGGTAGTGACGATTATAATAGGAAAGAACAAGAATTGAAAAACGAACTCGGTGACTATCATAAATATTTAAGTAAATATTTATATGAGACACATGGTCAAACTTTAGATGGAGAGGAAATACAAGTTTTAGAATCTAATGCAAGTTATGTATCAAACTTAAATAAAGCCGAGAAAGAGGATGGGGGGACAAGCAATTTGAAACCAACACCTCTGAGTAATAAGAAGAAGAAGGTATAAATAAGATATAATATTATGGAAGACGAAGAAGCATTAGAACTATATAATTTTTTTGTAAGTGAAGGTTATGATGTAGGAGATAAAAATGATTTTACCTCAGCTCTTGAAGATGATTCTAAACGAGTAGAACTTCATACCTTTTTTGAAACTGAAGGTTATGATGTGGGTGATGTAGATGATTTTATTTTAAAAAAAAAAGAAGATACGGAATCTGTTTCGGCAAATGGTTCTTCGGACTCACCATCAGTTGATTGGAGAAAAAATTTAGAAGGAGGAAAAAGAATAATAGAAGAAAAAATAAAACAGGCTGATGGCTCTACTGCTAAGGAGAAATATGAGCGAATGCAGGCTGAGGGAAAGAGATTGCAGGCAGAAGGAAAAGAAGAGGAGGTACAAGAACTTTTTTCACCCCCACCTACAGAAGAGAAACCCACTGAATATGCTCTCCCTACTCCGGCTGAACCACAAGTAAAAAAGGAAGATGAGTATCACGCTTATATGAGTAAGCAAGGAAAAGAAAAACCTACTAAACCATCTGCCCTTCCCACTCAACTAGAGACAATACAAGAAATATATAAAGGGGAAAGTCCACAAGAAATAATTAACACCTTTGATGAGATGTCTCGTGGGAGAACCCTGGAGGAAACAGGAGGGCGTGGCTTAGGAGTAAGACCATCTATATTACGAGAAGATAGTATGGAGGGTATTCCTTTTGATTTAGTGCCTGAAGATGCGAGCAATTGGACTGATCAACAATGGAAGGATTACAAAAATAAACTTATAGAAGAGGGAAAGATAGAAGATGATAGGTATGGAAGTGCCAATATATGGGTAGGACATGAAGAAGATAAAATAAATATATGGGGAGAAGATAAGGATAGCTTTAAAGATAATGTATACTCCTTTGTAACAGAAGGACTTATTGATGGGGAGGGAGCACCTAGTGGAAACATAGAAGAGAGCGTGGTTCTTAAAATGAATGAAATATTTGGTGAACATGGTTTTGAGTTTGAAGAATGGGACAGGTCAGTAGCAGGAAAAAAGATTGATTTAGAGGATGCGATGATGGTTTATAAAGTTGATCGCTTCGGTGTGCGTAGCAAAAACAAGATTTTGATAGATTTAGATACTTGGAATAGTGATGCCGAAGAAGCTAAGAAATTACAAAACTTCTTATTAGCTCATCGTCCAAAAAAAGAATCTCCCAAAGATGAGTTCACTAAAAAAAGATTTACTACAAAAGAAGAGTTAAATACTGAATTAAAAAAATTCAACACCCTTACTAAAAGTTTTGAAACAACTACCGCTTCCGTACAAAAAAATACCGCTCTCCTAAATCAAAAAGTAGAGTTGCTTAAACAGATGAGTGATGATAACCCAAACAAGGCAAAACTTAAAGAGGAAATAAAACACGAATGGAATGAAGTAGATGCACAAGTTAAAAGATGGGAGTGGTTAAGAAAGGAATATTCTCACATGGGAGGAATGTTAGATAGAGCGGCAGGTGAATTATTTGCATTTGAAACTTTACCTACCGGATCTTTTACAGGAGCTACCTGGAACACCATAGTGAAAGGAGCAAGCGATATAGCCACAGGGACAGTTGGCGTGGCACTAGATATGTATGCTAACGAGATGGATTTAACGAATGCTGAAAAAAATATATTAAAAACAGGAGAGGGGACAACTATAGATTATGCTAATCGATTTTCTCAAGCCGCTACTTTGGTAGATGCTAAAGAAGATAAGGGAGTGTTGGGAACGATGAGAAAGAATGTAGTTCTTGATGCCATTATGGCTAGTAATACTAAGCAAGAATATATAGATAAATTACAAGGATCCAATCCCATTGCAATGGGATATTTTGGTGTACTAGGAAGTGCTCCTGCTATGGCTTTTAGTCTAATTAATCCTGCTCTTGGGGTAGTGGCTTTTACTGCTCAAAGCATAGAGCATCAAGATAGACAAATGAGTGAAGACCCCGCATTTGATGATATGACTGAAGAAGAGAAAGACCAATTCAAATATCCAATGGCGGCTATGATTGGTATTTTAGAATCAATAGGTTTTAGAAATGTGACAAGTAGGTCTCCCATGTTTAAAAATATTTTAGGACGAGCTTTAGGAAAAACGACTAAAGATATGTCTGCTAAAACTTTTAAAGAAATTTTACACACTGAAATAAATAATGGACTTAAAAGATATGGAGCAGAAGCATTTAGTGCGGGTCTTGCCGAAGCAGAAACAGAAGCATTACAAACATTATCAGAACAAATAGGACACATGGCATTTAATAAAGCTCATGGTGTAGAAGCATTTAAAACTCCTGAGAATTATAAAGAAGCTCTGTTTGAGATTGGAGAATCGGCTATAGCAGGATTTGTTGGGGGTCAATTGATGGATGGGGTAGGCAGAATCTCTAATGTAGTAAAAAAGACTTCTGTAGGTCCGGGAGGAAAACTTAAAGTAAAAGGAGGTTTTAAAGAAGCCTTGGGTGTAGAAAGTAGAGTGGAAGAAAAATATGATTTTAGTGAACTCAGTGATACTGAATGGGCATTGTTTCAGTTTACAAAAAACAATTCTCAGTATACCGATTTGATGAAAGAAAAACTTCAAGTGGAAGTTGTAAATGGCAAGTTAACAGCAGAAGAAGCACGAAGAGATTTAGAGATATATCAACAGGTAGCACAAACAAGTAATAAGATACCAACACACTTACCTATATCACATAAAAAAGAATCCCTTGGTTTACTCTTACAAAAGAAAGAACTACAAGAAGAGATTAAAGATAAAGACCCTGCTTTATCTAAGTCTCTTAAAGAACAAGTTAAAACTATTGATGAAAAATTACAAAACCTTGGGGACTTAGATCAAGTAATCCAAGTGATGAGTGGTGACTATACTATCTATAGTGCTCCTGAAGGGGCGGTGTATGATGAAAAAACAAAGACATATAAGGGAGGAAACAACACCACAATACAAGCATCAACGGTTACCAGGGAAAAGATGATAGAGAAAATCAACAATCTAAAAACCAAAGAAGATATTGTTATGAGTGGATTGTATGTGAAGAATGATCCTGAACTTGTAACGATGTTGAATAAAAAAACTGCCGAGATAAACGACAAAGATGGAGTGGCAAATAGATTTAGCTATCAGCCTATGGTCTCGTCAGAAAACGAAGGGGCTACAGGAATAGGAATATATTTTAGAAATAATTTCAATCAAGCACAAGGTGTAGGGGAGGACACAAGGACTGCTATACAAAAGTCAAGTAAAAGATTTAAAGATACGGGAGAGGTAGATGCAGAAGCCATAATATATATTGCTGAGAAAATAAATAAAGAGGGGGTTGAGTCTTTAACTAAGGAAGAGAGAGACATGGCAAGAAAACATATGGATAATACTTTTAAGTTAAATATAGAAATTCAAAGTTACCAACCAAAACGTGAAGGAGTTAATGTAGCAGAGAAAGAACAAAGACTTAATAGCCTTGATGAGCGAATGAATAATGCAGAGCTTATTAATGAAAAAGAAATCTCTGAAGCTGCTGACGAATTGTATGATGATTTAATAGAGCTTGATGAAAGAACAGATGTTACTCCGGAAGCAAAGAAACGGATTCAAGAAAAAATAGAAAGTGAAATAAGAAAACTAGAAGGTTATGAATTTGAAACAGAAACTAAAGTTGGCACAACTACCGAAAAGACAACAGTTAAAGGTACTAGAAAAGTTGGAACAAAGACTAAAAACCAAAACATCAAAACCACAAGTGTCCCGAAAGCAGAAGGACTAAAGGTTAGATTCACAGGTAAAGGTTATAAACAGGAAGGAGATCAAGGTGTTCTTAGAAAAGAAACACGAGCAGATGGTAAAGATATGTATGTTATAGAATATGCCTCAGGAGCTACTACTTTGATTAATGAAGACATGGGTAGTCCTGAAATCAACTATGATGCCGATGGCAATCCCGAAAGTGTAACTTTAAAAGATAAAAGTGGAAACACAATGGTAGTTGAAGATGCTGACTTTGCATTAGATGAGGCTATCATTAAACGAGAAAATGAAATAGGTGCAGTCGAAGAGACTATACTTGATGAAGTATTAGAAGAAGTTACTAAAGAAGTAACTACTGCAACAGAAATTATTAAAACTAAAACTAAAGAAGATGCCGTTCAAGAGCAAGGCGCAGGAAAAGTGGATGCGGATAAATCAGCCACAGATGCATCGAAGATGGAGACAAGAGAATCCACAACAAAGTCTAAAGAACTTACCGGAGAGGAACTCCAAGATAAAACAGATGACACAAAACAGAAACAAAGCGAACTAGATTCTTTGTTTGATGAGGTGGTAGGGGATAAGAAGACCCCTACTGAAACTATTACTATTAACAATAAAGGGAACAAACGTTTATCACGTACAGTAAAAAAGGTGATTAAGCAGGCTGAGAATGCTGTGGCTTCATTGAAAGAGATTGCGCCTAATGTTAAGATAGTTTTACACGCTACTCCTGCAGAGTATAACGCAACAGTTCCTAAAGCTATACCTGGAGAACGTGGTGCATTTAATCCAAGAACTAATACTATTCATGTTAATTTATTAAATGTTGCTGCCGCTACTAAAAAGAATACAGTAGGGCATGAGGTGTTTCATGCTATCCTATTTAATAAGTTCGGTAAGGAATCTCTTATTCAAGCCTTCTCTAAAGAGATGTTAGAGGGATTAAAGAAAGCCTCTAAGAAAGGCTCACAGATGGAGGCTAAGTTGGAGGCGTATCTCTTACAATATGCAGATAAAGGACAACACAATGAAGAGAAACTAGCTGAGATATTTGGAGATCTTGCCACTAACTATGAGAGCTTAGATGTAAGGTCTCAGAACATCCTTATAAAACTTATTGAAAAGTTAGCTGCCCTATTGGGTGGTAAAGAATACCAAGGAGACTTCACTGCTGATGAGGCATCTATGGTTAAGCTAATGAATAACTTAGCATCTAAAGTAGCAACAGGAACAGAGATTACCGAAGCGGATTTAAATATCAAAGAACAAGAAGAATTATTAGAACAAGAAGAACAAGGAGGAGAAGGAGAAGTTGGCACAATAAAAGTAAAAGCTCAACTAAAAGAAATAATTAATACTCCTAATCCTCAAGATGATGCACGGAGTTGGATAAGAAAATTAGTTGAACCTTTAGAAGTAAAAGATTTAAATGGTGAAAACTTTATAACTAATATGTATGATTATACTAATGCAGGGGAAACTGATTTAGGTAATGGATACACAATAAACTTATTAGGAGGAAGGAATTATGTTCCTATAATAATGTATAAGTTAAATAAAAAACTAGGAGATGTTTCTAATCTTGCGGCTTTTAATACACAAGGACAAGCAGACGGATTTATAAGAAATGCCATTAAGGGTAAAGCTAATATGTTTGCTCCACATTCAGGAACATTAGATGGATCATGGCAGTTTCAACAACATATTTTTGAAGAGCTAGTAGATTTAGTTTTGGATAAGCAAATATTAAGTAATAAAAAACTTATTGATGCATTTAATAGTGGTCTTAAATCAAAGGCAGGGCAACAAGCTTTAGCCACGTTTAATAAGAACAACAAAAGCAAATTAAAAAACCTAAATAGCTTCAAGACCAATCCAAAAGAATTAGTTAAACTTCTTGACATTAATAATAATTATTCTCCTGATTTAAGAAAGATACTAAACCAAAAGATTGCATCTGATAAAACATTTCAAAAAGCGATAGGTGTAAAAAACTTAAATCAGTTCCATCAAAGAATAATGGATCCATTAAATAAAGGTGTAGTGGGTGGAGAGATAATGACCTTTGTGCAATTTGATCCTACTACATTTGAGGTGGCTAAAACAAATCCAAATGATGTAGACCACCATCCTTCTTTCGGATGGGTAGTAAAAGCTAAGATTGAAAAAATTTATCAGCCTAATAAGTTTTATAAATCATATAATTTAACAGATACTTACACTAAGTATAACACCGATGAGACTGTTACTTCTAGAAAGACAGATAAAGGTTTTGCCGAGTCTAATGTTCTTTCATCTGCCGGAGCTATTCCTAAAGTAGCTCAAATCAAAAGACAACTTGGAGAAGTAAAGGAAGCTAACCTTGCACCCAATGGAGAAGTAAGTAACTTAAACCCTGAGCAATATAAACTTGTACGCACACCTGCCTTCAAGAAATGGTTCGGTGATTGGGAGACTGACCCTGAGAACGCAAGTAAAGTTCTCGATGAGAATGGTGAACCTAAAGTAGTATATAGAGGTAGACATACAAAAGAAGGGGATTTTGGAGACATAATAGATATAAGCAAGACAGAAGAAGGTGCATTTTTTGCAGACAATCAAAGGTCGGCTGATTTATTTATGTCAGATTTTAGAAAAATAAAGAAAGGAGATTATGAAGTAATACCTGTTTTTTTAAATTTAAGAAATCCTGAAATGTTTACAGACTTTTGGAGAGACTTTATCTATAAAGGAAGAATCATGGATGGAGTAACCGAAACATGGAGTCCTAAAAAAGGTGTAGATGGAGCAATAATAGGTGATGATATTTGGCTTGATGATATAGATTGGAAAGAAGGACAGGTTGATGAATTTGGAAATGAGATAGACGAAGAGTATATAATTATAGGGGAAGGCAAACAATATATTGCTATAGATTCTAAGCAAATAAAACTAGCTGATGGAAGCAACGTTACATTTGACCCTAAAGAACCAAGTATCAAGAGACAACTTGGAGAAGTAAAGGAAGAAGCTATAGTAGCGGTTGCTCCTTACTTTGATACCACGATAAAAAATGTAGAGGAAGCTAAAAAATTAAGAGAGCAAGAAAGTTATAAACAATACATTAAAAACCTAAAAGGAATTGGCGAACAATTAGGTATAGAGGTAGAAATAGAAGAAGGTATTGGTGGTTATAAAAATGAAGCGGGTAATGAAATAATAGAGATATCAAATAAAGTAATTCTTAAAGATTCTACTCTAGAACAAGCAGAAGAATATGCTGCATTAGTGGCAGCCTTGGCTCCTGAAACTCAAGAGAGTAGCATTGCCGCACAATATATAAAAACAGGATCAAAGGAGCATAATGGAAATGAATATATTATAAAAGTAGATAACATTGAACAGGCATTAAATGCTTTAAATACGGCAGGTATTACAGACTTTTCAATTAATGAAACTACTAATGAAGTTAGCTTCATAGATATATTTGACTTTAAAGATGCGGAACTTGAACAAAAAATTGGTAACTTTGTAAACGAGTTAGAAAATAATAATGTAAATTATGAAGAAGAAAGCTACAGACCAGTCAACTCACAATACGTTGATAAGGGAAAAAGGAAGGAAATTCTTAGAAAAGTTGCAGAAAAAAGGTCCACGCTACGACAAGCTAGGTCAGACTTTTATAATTCGCTCCTCCAAGCGATAGAAAATGATGCTAGATTTCAAGGGATATCTGCTGAAGAATATTTCCCTGGGATTAAAAAACTACAACAAGAAGTACGAGAAGCTCCTCCTATCAAGAGACAGTTAGGTGAGACAAATAAGATTGACTCATTTGTTTTACAAGCTAAAGCTAAAGGCTATAGTGATAGCGCTATAAAACTTTTACTAGAATCTAAGGGTGTTACCACCACTGTAATAGATAGAATATTTAAAGGTAAAGTTAAAAAAGCCCCCTCCGCAGCAAAGGTTATTGGTAAACCTAAGCCAAAGAAAATAACAATACAAGTTAACACCGCACTAAAAGAAAAGTTACGAGCGATTGCCAGGGAAACTAAGAATGTAAAAAGAGCAGTTAACTCTATTAGAAAAGAAATACAGGCAGAAATAAAACAAATAACTAAAGGAAGGAAAGCATCTCTAAGTCCTGCCACTCTTAAAAACATTACATCTAAAATAAATAATGCTAACTTATTTACTAAAGAAGGAGTTCTAAACATGGACGCAGTGATAGATGTAATGGTATATGTAGACGAGCAACTTAACAAGGCTGAGAAAAAAGTTAGAAGGTCAGTTCTAAACAAAAGAAGAAAGAATGCACTCAAGAATATTAACCGAGGTAAACTTGGTATACCAAAGGTAGTAACTCGACAAATGGAAAGGTTGTTTGCTGTAGAAGCATCTCTTATTCCTGACTCAGTATTAAATGAGTATACTAACTTGGTAAGTAAAATTGGTGAGAAGAAATCAGTTGTATCCTTGGATGAAATAAGCAGCGTAGAAAAAACAGTAGATAAAATACTAGATGAAATAGAAAGAGAAACTTCTAGAATATCTACCTATGCCATGTTGCTTGAAATGGATATGTGGGATTCAAATGAATACAACGATGATGGTACTTTAAATTATAAAAAGACTGTTGATAACTTAGTGAATCAAGGACATCTAAACGAAAAGCAAAGAAAGGAAATGATGAAGTATAAAAAAGAAATACTTCCACCACCTGCTCCTAAAACCAAAGAAGAAATTGCATTAAAAGAAGAGGAACAACAAATTGAAAAAGAAATACTAGAAGAAGAGATTAAAGACAGTGAAATAAATAGCGAGAAGCTAACCACAAGAGACGAAAGAAAACTTGCCAAGACATTAAATAATTTAATTAAGTCTGATGGTATTAAAGAACTAGACAATTTAGATTTAAAAAGATTGCAACAAGTTATCGACAACATTAATAATGGATGGCTTCCACACTTAGCACAAGTTATGGTGTACAAAATTAATGCAGCTAACAAAAGCAAGGTGACCAACAAAGCAGTTAAAACTTCAAAACCTTTTAGTTCTATTGTAAGTGCTAAAAAAATTAGAGCAACTATTAATAAGTCATTTAGTAAAAGAAAAAATAATATATACCAACTTATATCTACAGGCTCACTTAATTACATTGACCTTCTACTAGGAAACAGTAAAGGTAAACCTATTTTTGAAAACATATTTGAGGATAGTGCAAAGTCTTACAGCAATATGGAAACCGATCAAACTCTTGTAGATAAAAAACTTGATGAGGCATTAAACAAAATCATGAGGAAGTATAAGTTTAATCCGAACAGTATAAAAAGATCACAGACCGTTCTTATGACTTATCTTTTACAACGAGAGTTCGAATCCAATCCTGGAAGAAAGGGAGAGGTTTATTCTGCGGCATCTTACCTAAAAGATACTATGGAATTTTATAAAGGTAAAAGTGAGTTGTCAGATAAGAGAGAGGCAGAGATGTTAGAGGAGGTACTAGAAAAGTATAGTAATTCTGATGGAGAAATTGAGGCGAAGACGATATATAAAAGTTTAAATAGAGCAGAACGAAATGCTATAAAAGTTATTGACGAAGTTAATACAGAGCTAACAGAAAAAGCAGAGTATACTGCAGGAGTTATACAAGGGCAAATAATAAAACCTATTGTAAACTATATTCACCATTGGACACAACAGAGCGACAAGGATTTTAAAGAAGATAATAAACAGTTCAATGATTATATAAGAGGAACAAGTGTTTCTACTAAAGCTAAGACTATAGAGACTCGTGAAGTAGGATCACGAGCATTAAACTTTGATCCGTTTGGTGCAACGAAACGAGGATCTCGAATGACACTACTTGATTACCACATGACCCCTGTGATTAGAGAGACCAACATGACACTAACTAAAATGAAGGAAGAGTTGAAGGGTGAAAGCAGGGAGGTTAGAGAAATTTTTAATGGTGTAGAGATGGCATACAAGCAGGTTGTTGAGGATGTTGTTGGACGAGGACTTAATACCTCAAGTGTTGGGGATGAAATTTTAACGTACCTAGCAAAGACAGGATATAGAACTATGTTGGCAGGTGTTCCAAGAATGGCACTAGAAACAGGTACAAACTTAATTAATGCCGCTATGATAAACCCTCAAGGATTTGGGAAGGGAGTAAAAATATTAACAGATTTAAGTAGTGCAGATCAGGCAACCATCATAAGAGTATTAAATTCTAAACAACAACAGCGTTTATATGGTGACCCATTAACAGGAAGAATGATAGAGCCAGGACTTATCCAATCAAACATGGGGGTAAGAAATAAAAAGGTAAGAACAGAAGTAGATAATAGAGCTAAACAAATATCAACTTACCTTTCTTTAGGAAGAAAAGGAGTAGAAAAACTAGCGGATACAATGATTAGTGCTCCTGATAAAGCAGTAATGAGACCCTTATGGTATGGTACACTTGCTAGGGAATTTAAAAAACTTACAGGTAAAGATATAGACTTTAAGAAAATAGAACAAAATGATGAGGCGTATATGAATGCTAACAAGGAGGCACTGCAAGAGGCTACTAAAATAGCTGATAGAGACTCCTTCTTCAGTGGTGCAACAGATAATCCTTTTATGGGTATTCTTAAAAATGTTAAACGCCAAGACGATGGTCCTGGTAAAAAGATATATAAAAATGTGGATAGGTTTATGTTGAGGTTTTTACTTGTAGAGTATGAAAATGCTAGACTTGGTATCAATGCTTTGGTAAGAGGAGGAGAAATATCAAGAGTAAAAGGAGCACAAATATTAGCAGCGACTACTACACGAATGATATTATATAGTTCTTTTGTGGGAGTAATGGGTAATATATATGCAGACTTAATGAGACGAATGTTTGGTATTGATATTGAAGATGAAGAAGAAGAAAAAGATGTAGGTAAATTAGTGGGACAAGGAGCAGTATCTACCGTTAATACTTTATTATTTGGCAGGTCTTATGGACAAGTAGTAAGGGGTATAATTAATAATCCTTATGTGGGTACTGAATACTTTAATGAAAAGTATGGACAGTCTTTAAGAGAGGGAGAGTATGATCCTTACAAAGATGCCATAGGATTTTCTCCATATACTAAACCTACGGAAAAAGAAAAAGTAGAAGGTAGAGACCCTTTTAAAGAGATTAGTAAGTTAGCAGGACCATATTCTATTATAGCCAAACTAACAGGAAAATTAATTAAAGAATCAGGTAAAGAGGTAAGTGAAAAGAAAAAAATAGGAGAGGTTGATTTGTATTTTACAGAGGTAGATGTAACTCCTCAACGTCTACTAATAGGATTACAAGCGTTAGGTATGTTAAATTTAGTGCCGTTCTTTAAGGATGTTAATAAGGCTGCTCAAAAAGAAGTGTATAAAGAATATAATAAAGCTAATAAGGTTAGTGGTGGCAAAAAGAAAGGGGGCAAATCTCCTTTCAAAGGTGGCGAAATAAAAGGTGGAGAGTTTAAAAATATTGAGTTTTAACGAAACCTAACATATCTAAATTTTTTAGTAAAGGGAAAGTATGCCATGAGTTCATTGTCATTGGGTGCTCCTTCCCGGAGAGGTCTTCCTCCCCATCGTATCTCTCCCACCAGGTTTTCAACAGATGAGTATATTAAACCATCCTCACAAGCCCATATCATCACAGGGTTAAATCGTTTGTCTGCTAGTTTAACTAACTTCCGAGCTGAGACAGGTAGAGGAAAGGCTTTACTTATTTTTCTGTTGCGTCCTTTAATTTCAACATAGCCTTTAAGTTCTCCATCTTTATTAAATATCTTATAATCAATATCATGTTCTCCAAGTTTTTCACACGACCCACCAAATAGTTTAACATAAACTTTAATGGCTTTAAGCTCTCGCTCTTTATCTTCAATGGTTTCAAACCTCATCTTGTAAAGATTCTAATATGGTTTTAAGACGATCCATCTGTTCTTTGACCACAAACTTTAAATGCTCATGTTCCTGGTCTACTAAGTGTTCATAAATCTCATTGTTTTTTTCATGCAGTTCTTTCATCATAATATTTATATGATGTAATCTTTCTTTTTCTACTGCACTTATACTCATTTAACGCTATCCATTGTCTCTATAAAGAGTTGTCCTTTTAGTTCGTTTACTTTTTTAACCCTTCGGTATATTGCTCTTGACATTCTCTTTACTGCATCTCGCTCTGCCTGTGTGGAATCTATACCTAGATTGGTATATAAAGCACAGTCAATGCGGAGTAGTTCGTCTAGCTTCTGTCTCTCTGACCATATTGGATTGTCCACTATTTTATCTATACCATCAAAATTGTATCTCATAGTTTCAAATATAATATTTTTTAGTGGATGTTGCAAGAGTAAATAGTTGGGATTTTTCCCAACCACTCCCAACTTTCCCAACTTTTATTTCCCATAATGGGAAGTTTTCTCCCCAAATGGGAAAAAGATACGGTATCGTGTCCAAGAATCTGAACAATTTTGTCCAAGAATCTGAACAAAGAAATAGTTTGGACTCAACACCACTCCAAACCACTCCAAACAATCCAAACTTTGCCCATTTAGGGGCAAGACTATAACATTTATGTTACACTACTGTAACATAGCTAGTGTTTATAAGGGTTTCAGCCTGCCCATTTAGGGGCAAGACATGGTATCATACCCATGA
>Ga0163108_10001805_pt1 | contig 15602 bp, 14 predicted proteins | sample Fk1155metaG_FD_109644 | JGI IMG/M metagenome (GOLD analysis project Ga0163108, IMG submission 109644) | Marine microbial communities from the Central Pacific Ocean - Fk160115 155m metaG | ecosystem: Environmental > Aquatic > Marine > Oceanic > Photic zone | place: The Central Pacific Ocean...
AGCGTTCGACCTGGATAAACCAGAAGAGGAGTCAAAGTGGGGCTTCGTTTCCGGCAACAAGACCGGTATACGTCACCTTCACGACAGTCTCCCCAAATCGAAAGAGAGTCAGATCAGAGCACTAGTAAAGGTCTTCACCAACAAAGCAGTTCTAAGTTGATTTTAAACGGAAGCAGTCACGTTCAAAGGCCAAATAGAACGAATTCTTTCTAGGCCTAAGCGAGCCTCCTCCTTTCTTGTTCGCGCATCATCTCCATAAAGGATCAAAGTGATATGGCCAAGTTTCCTTCCAGGAATTTCATTGTTTTTGTCATACCAGTGAAGATAAGCTCCTTCAATTCTTTTTAAAGCCAAAAGGCGATCTTCGAGTGGTAAGCAAGCCTCTTCAGGCAAACCAAGCAGATTAACCATAAGGGCCCCAGGAACAATTAGTTCAGGATCTGGAACAGCAAGTCCAGCAGTTATACAAAGCTGCTGATCGAACTGACTACTATTACACGCCTCGATTGAGAAATGTGCTGAATTATGGGTACGTGGGGCAACCTCATTAACAAGTAAGCCATTTGGGCCATAGAAAAATTCAATTGCAATTACTCCCTGATAATTCAATTCAGTCAGTAAAGAAGCTGCAATGTTGTAAGCCATAACCTGAACAGAGTGGCTCACTTCTGCAGGCGCAATAACCCAATTACATACTTGTTCAAACTGATTAGTTTCAGCAAGTGGAAATGTTCTTACTCGACCATTTGTATCTCGACTAGCAACAAGAGCTAATTCCTTCTCGTATGGGACCCATGCCTCAATCAACCATTCATTTAAATCAACTGAGTTAAGAAGTTGACTAAGGTCCTCAAAGTTTTTTAAGACCTTAGTTCCTTTCCCGTCATATCCACCACGACCAGACTTGGCCATCAAAGGAAAAGTCCAGCCATTGGGAAGTTTTGAAGGACCTAGTTGATTAGAACATAGAGGAATCCACTCAGGGCTAGGGATACAAAGATCATCTAATAGTTGACGTTGAGAGATTTTATTTATTAATGGTTCTAGGGCGACAAGTGAAGGAATAAAAGATCCATGATGATTATCAAACTGTGCCAAAGCATCAATATTTACCCATTCATTTTCAAAGGTCACAGATGAGCAATCTCTAACAAGTTGGCCTGTTCCAAAAGGATCTTGCGTTTCAGCAAGAACAAGACGAGTGGCTTTTGAAGCGGCAGGAGCATCACGAGACTCCGCTTGAACAATAATCTCCACGTTGCGTTGAATCGCTGCCTCAGCCAACATTCTTGCCAGCTGCCCTCCCCCCACAACTCCAATTATGGTGTTGGTTAGATTGTTTCCTGAGATTGAAGCACTACTCATTTAAGGCTTACCGCACATCCAACCGTTCAAGCTTGACACTTCACAGCGAAGATCTTATTGCCAACCAGGCAAGGCCAAGATTGTCTTGTTACTCAACAAAACCTGGGCTCTTCAGAAAAAAACAATTTATTAGAAATCATTCAATTTAGACTTGAGCATTAATAAATGATGAATACAAAAGCATATTGCTAGAAATAAAGTGAAATGACTTAAAGGCATGCATTCCAGCAAAGCAAAATAAAATGCAAAAGACTTGCTCTCTAAAGTTGGAAGATGCTTATCAAAGCCCCCGTCGTATTCCAGTAGAACTCTCTAAGCAACCTTATGAAATCATCATAGGGAAAGGAGCACTTCATCGTATTGGAGAAGAACTCCTCAAAGCGGGTATAAAAAAAGGAGTAAAGATCCTAGTCGTTACTAATAATGATGTAGCAGTTCTTTATAGCGATATTTTTCTAAATAGTCTTATAGCGAGTGGATACGATCCAAATCTTCTAATTATTCAAGCGGGTGAAGAGCAAAAGACTCCTGAGAGCATTGCGCTCATTCACGATGCTGCCTATTCAGCGCAACTTGAGAGAGGCTCTCTGATGATTGCACTAGGAGGAGGTGTTGTGGGTGACATGACAGCTTTTGCCGCAGCGACATGGCTAAGAGGAATTTCAGTAGTCCAAGTTCCTACAACCCTGCTAGCGATGGTAGATGCAGCAATAGGAGGTAAATCAGGGGTAAATCACCAAGGGGGGAAAAACCTTATAGGAGCTTTTCACCAACCAAAACTAGTTTTAATAGATCCATCAACTCTGAAATCGCTTCCTGAAAGAGAATTTCGTGCAGGGATGGCCGAAGTAATTAAATACGGTGTAATAGGTGACCCTATACTTTTCGACCTTCTAGAGAAACATTCTCAGCTACACAATCTAATGGTTCTAGGTGATGAACTTTTAGGAGAGATTCTTAGTCATTCGTGTTCAGCAAAAGCCAGGATAGTGGCCTTAGATGAGAAGGAGGGAGGTATCCGTGCAATACTCAATTATGGGCATACATTTGGTCATGTTGTTGAGAATCTATGTGGCTATGGGACTTGGTTACATGGAGAAGCTGTATCAATAGGAATGATTGCAATAGGAGAACTTGCGGTTCAACTTGGATGCTGGAGTGAAAACGATGCCAATAGACAGAAAAGACTACTTGTCAAAACAGGGTTACCTACAGCATGGCCAGAAATAAATCCAGAAGAGGTATGTATTGCTTTGCAAGGAGACAAAAAGGTAAAGGATAGAAAGATATGCTTTATTGTCCCAAAAAAGATTGGATCAGTCGAAATTCGAGATGATATCAACCTTATAGCTGTTAAAAACTGTCTATTTAAAATAATTCAGGCGAATTAGAAAGAAATCTAGTATCTAGAGTAATTATTTGTTCATTAGATTCAATTACATTATCTATCTCAAAGGCGAACCATCTAAAATCTCCTAATCCAGCTGGATCAACTAGTCTAAGTAAATTCTCTCTTCTTGATAAGGCAACATCAAGTTGACTACTTGGCAATCTCTGCAAAGAATTAAGCCGTTCAGCAAGACCTAAGGCCAAAAGAGCCTGGCCTTGACGAACCTCCCCGATAAACTTCCATTTATTCTCAAAAGCGTATAACTTAAGCGTATCAATACAAAGGTGTGAAGTAATATCTGATTGTCCAGGATAATAGAAGAAGTCCGGACTTGCAACTTGACTCTTGTAACACATAATAGTACCTGAGGATCTTATAGAGTTGTAATAGCGATGAGCTTCTAAGGCATAATCAACAATCAATAGAGAACCAAATAATAAAGATTTAGAGGCTTTATTTAACCAGGGTCTCAAACCTGTATGAAGCTCAGTATTCCATCCATTAGAACAGCAACTCGGCGGTATCTTAATATCAAGTAAGTCCTGAATCTCAACTAAGCAATTACTAAGTAAAGATGGAAGTGGGAGGTCGACAACTGTAAGTTTTGGTAAAGACTGACTAAATTCAACCTTTACACCTTGTCTATATAGTTCTGCATCTCTGAAAGTAATTCTTTCTACAGGAAGTGCATCAAGAATTTCATTCGCCAAAATGATGCCAACAACTGGATTCCTAGACAGGTCTTCTAAAGATGACCAGCGGACAGGAACAGTTGATATAGCACTTAGAAGTTTTCTTTGTTTGCTAATCATTCCTTTATTAATATCGACCATGACTAGTTCTAAGTTAGTAACAATCGACGGTGCAATTTCCTCCAATACTCTTATAAGTTGAAAAGCTAAGTCACCTTCTCCAGGACCTACTTCTATTAATGACAATGGAAGACCACTAACATTTTTCGATTGGAGCTGCTGGAACCAGTCAACCAATTGAACAGCGAGAAGCTCTGCAAAATCAGCTCCCATTGAAGGAGATGTCGCAAAATCCCCTTTCTTCCCTAGCTTCAAATGACCAGCGGAATAAGCACCATGATCAGCGTCATTTAAGGCCCAATCCATATATTTATGAAAACTTATGATTCCACCTGCTTTGACAATTCTTTCAGCCAACCATTGGGGACAATTCGCAGATGAGCAATTCATTAGAGAGAATGCCCATGACTGATAAGACCTCATGGGAACAAATCACAGCATAAGGCCAGTTCATGGTCTACTTGCCATATTGATCTCTTTAATCATCTGTGGCCCTGTTTTTTCTTACGACAATCCAGAACTTTTACCAGAGCAAGTAACTCCAGTAATTGATCTAGCAAGAACACTTAGTGATCGTCAGAGGGTCGATCTGGAAAACACACTTAATGACTATGAAAAAGAAACGGGTTGGAAGATCCGTGTTCTATCTCAATATGAAAGGACTCCAGGCCTTGCCGTACGAAAATTTTGGAATCTTGATGAGCGTAGCTTGCTGGTAATAGCAGATCCACGTGGAGGCAACCTTCTTAATTTCAACGTAGGAGATGCTTTATACGCCCTTATGCCAAGGACTTTCTGGGTAGAGCTTCAAACACGATATGGGAACCAATATTACGTAAAAGATCATGGCGAAGATGGCGCCATCCTAAATGCGATTTCTTCGGTGGAAGAGTGCCTTGACAGGGGAGGATGTCAAGTCGTTCCAGGTCTACCAAGAGAACAATGGCTATTTACCTTGACCTCGTCAATTTTAGGAGGGTTGATAGCAGGCTTTGCTGCATTCCCTCGTAAAAGTGGAGATGTGATTGCCTGGGCGTGGTTCTTCCTGCTATCGCCACTTTGGGTAATGCTTTTTGGAATATTTGGTATCGCCCCAGTTATAACCAGGACAACCGAGTTTCTACCACTATTGCGAAACAGTTTAGGCTTTATAAGTTCACTCATAATTGCTTATCTTTTTGCACAGGCAACAGTTGGACGCAGCTTAGATTCGGACCATAATATTGAAAGGAATTCAGAAGAAAGTTAAAATAAAAGGCTCTTATAAATACTAATTTAATTCTGATAAGGGATTAAACAAGTAAGCAATAAATGGCTTGTATTTATTCCATCACTAAAGAAATTGAATAATTAAATTGATAGATTTGATCGATTCAAAAGCACTTTTTCAGAAGCAATTGAGGCGTCGTCTCGAAACCAGCGATGGGAAACGTAATTCAAATTTCCATTAACAAATTCAACCCAAGAGAGATGATACAAATACTCCCCTGCTTCATCTTTTGCTCTACGAGGAACAGACGCAGCATTTAAATAAACCGTTCCCCAGCGATCTTCCACAAAAGAGCAGCGAGTTCGACTCCCTCCTTTTAATGAATGATGCATATGACCAAAAACGACTAAATCAGGTATTCGCTCCTTACGAATCTGGTCAAGTGCCAATTCAAGATCTTTATCTCCCCAATCAAGAGCAGGGACCTTCCAATCCCTACCACAGGGACTATCTACATTTGAGCCAAGCCCAGTAGGGCCAGCATGAGCAAGTATCACTAATGGCAAGTGCTTAGGAGCTTCCTCTGCAGCTAAAACAATGCGTTTTACTGATTCTTGAAGTGTTATTTGTCCAAAAGCTCCCTGAACCTCAGCTGAAAGATGAAATCCACCACCAGCACTACAAGGACGAGCTCCTACTACGGCGATATAGGGAGAGTGCCACTTGCGAAGGCTCCAACCACAATGAATATCCCCAAGCAGATTCAACTGAAATCTTAGAAGCTCCCCAGTTCGATCATGGCCTCGGTCATGATTACCAAGGATCACAGCAGTTGGTAAAGGCAGATTCTTAATTGCTTTTACAATTCTCAAATCAGCCTCTCCTAGGTCACCAACAAACAGAACTCCATCAGGCGCCAACACTTTAAGGAGCTCATGATCCTTGTGGGACCAAGCACCATGAAGGTCTCCTGCTATGGCAATCCGAAGAATTGACAGAATTTATGAATAGGCTGGTTCTATACTGACTCAAATTGCATTTTTGACCTCTGATTGCCGCTGTTTCCGCCTCAAAGACGGTTTCACCGGTTCCCCAGAGAAGGGAAGATCTAATTGAAGCAATTAATTTGCTCCGTAAAGAAAGAAACGCCATAATTCTTGCCCACTATTACCAGGATGGGGAGATACAGGACATAGCTGACTTCATTGGAGATTCACTGGAATTATCAAGAAAGGCCGCCAATACCAATGCAGATGTAATAGTTTTCTGTGGAGTGCACTTCATGGCAGAAACAGCGAAGATCCTCTGCCCAGAGAAAACAGTTCTAATTCCAGATATCGATGCAGGTTGTACCTTGGCAGACGACTGTCCTGCCGATGAATTTGCAGCCTTCCGTAATCAACATCCGAACCACTTCGTAATTAGCTATATAAATTGCACCGCAGCAGTAAAAGCCCAAAGTGATTTGATATGTACAAGCAGCAATGCCGTAGACCTCGTAAAGAAAATACCAAAAACAAATCCAATCTTATTTGCTCCAGATCAAAATCTTGGGAAATGGGTTCAACAGCAGAGTGGACGCGAACTAACCTTCTGGCCAGGGAGATGCATTGTTCACGAGACATTTAGTGAGGAGGCTCTTTTAAAGCTGAAGCTCAAACATCCACAGGCAGAAATAATTGCACATCCTGAATGTCAAAGCAATTTATTAGAGCTTGCCAACTTCATAGGCTCCACTAGTAAATTGCTTAAGCAAGCTGAAAAAAGTACGGCGAAAGAATTTATTGTTTTAACTGAGCCTGGGATTTTGCATCAAATGCGTATTCAAATGCCAGATAAAGTTTTTGTAGAGGTCCCAGGGATTGATGGCTGCAGCTGCAATGAATGTCCCTACATGCGGCTGAATACTTTAGATAAACTACTAACTTGCCTCCAAACTATGCAGCCCCAAATAAATATGGAAGAAGATCTAAGAATAAAAGCACTAAAACCAATTGAGAAGATGCTCATAATGAGCAAATAGTCAGTTCAAAGCATATTTAAGGTTCGCCTTCTTAGGCTCATAAGTTGTATTTAAGTGAGACTTTCGAATCAGCTTTATAAGCAAAGATTCTCCAGCTATATATTGAGTATCCTTAAATGTCGCAAGATCTTCTCTCTTGAAATTCGAAAGATCTTCATCTGTCATCTTAAACTCAATATCTGGTTCAATTCCATGCTTATGAATATCTCTACCATTAGGTGTTAAATACTTAGCAATAGTAACTGTTAATCCAGAACCATCAGAAAGTGCCCTTACAGATTGAACAAGGCCTTTGCCAAAGGTCTTGTTACCTAGGAGAACCCCTCGCTTATTATCTTGAATAGCTCCAGAAAGGATTTCACTGGCACTTGCCGATCCACTATCAACTAAAACAACAACAGGTCGAGTGGTTAAAGCTCTTCCATTTGCACGCCTTATATCTCTAATACCATCTCTAGTCTCAGTGCTTACTATGATTCCCTCATTTAACCAAAGCCTGCCGATTTCAATACTCGCCTCAAGTAAACCTCCTGGGTTACTTCTCAAGTCAAGAACATAACCAAGAGCTACTTGCCCTTCTAAATAATTAATTGCATTGCGCATCTCTCGAACAGAATTTGCATTGAATTGCTTTAAACGAATGTAACCAACTTTAATATCAGGCTCTGGTTGATTTAACTGACTATCTACTACGTGAATCTCAATCTTATCTCTAACAAGTTGAATCTTTATTAATTTATTATCTCGACTTATACCAAGATTAACTTGTGTACCTTTTCTACCTCGAATGAGTTTCACTGCATTTTCTATACTCATACCCTGAGTGGATTTATCATCTATTGAAACGATCACATCCTTAGCCTTAACCCCAGCCTTAAAGGCAGGTGTTCCTTCTATAGGAGAAATAACGATAAGTCTATTTGTTTCCTTATTTAATGAAAGTTGTATTCCTACACCAGTTAACTCACCTGAAGTATCAATCCTCATTTCATTAAATTCCTTAGGGTCAAGGAACCTGGTATAAGGATCATTGAGGCTTGCAAGCATACCTCTAATTGCTTCATATGCTTCGTCAGCTTCGATATAGTTTGCGCCAAGAAGAGACTTCCTAAGCGTTAACCATTTTTGAGAGTCATAACTGCCCGAAGAGTCTAAATAATCTCTATAAACAATTTGCCATACTTGATCAATAACTTCTTTTGGACTTTCATTTATTAATAGTGAAGTGCTTTTAGGAAGGGCAAGACACGGGGCCGATATCAAAGTTGCGGCTGAAATCGCGGAAAAGCCAGAAAGAAGATTTCGAAAGGAAATAAGCCTCAAAATACCAGTCTCTTTATTATTAGAAGAATCATGATGATTTATTTTCAACAGTTTTGCAAATAGATTGGTCAATTTGAATCTACCCATCTTCCATCTCCTTTAATCAAATCAACCAAAGCATCAACACCTTCATCCTCAGGTACTTTTCGGATTTCTTCCCTACCTCTATAGAGGGCAATAACACCTGGTCCTTTACCAACATAACCATAATCTGCATCTGCCATTTCACCTGGACCATTAACGATACAACCCATTACTGCTATATCTAAACCTTTTAAATGCGAAGTCGCATTCCTAACCTTCTTCACTACATCTTCCAGATTAAATAAAGTACGACCACAGCTTGGACAGCTTATATATTCCACCATTGTTTTACGCAGTCCAACTGCCTGAAGAATTGAATAACAAACAGGGATCTCTTTCTCTGGAGCCTCCGTAAGTGAAACCCTAATTGTATCTCCAATACCTTCAGATAAAAGTGTGCCAATACCAGCTGTACTTTTAATCCGCCCATAATCTCCATCACCAGCCTCTGTCACACCAAGATGAAGAGGATAATTAAAACCTTCTTTATCCATAGTGTCTGCCATTAATCTATAAGCTGCGAGCATGACTGGTGCTCTTGACGCCTTCATTGAAATGACAATATTATGAAAATCAAGAGAATCACATATGCGGATAAACTCCATTGCCGATTCCACCATTCCAAGAGGTGTATCTCCATATCTAAATAACATTCTCTCCGCTAAAGATCCATGATTAACTCCTATGCGAAGTGCCTTATCCTGTTCCTTTAATGCATTCACAAGCGGTTCGAATCTGTGAATAATGCGTTCTCCTATTGCCTTGTTTTCCTCCTTAGTAAATGTTGTTCGTGTTGGATCTGGTCTTTCAAAAACAAAAAGGCCTGGATTAATACGAACTTTATCTACATGCTTTGCAACCTCTAGGGCAATTTTCATTCCATTGTGGTGTACATCAGCAACTAAAGGAACAGCCTGATAAGTACTCTCCAATAGCTTTCTAATTTCTCCTACAGCCTTCGCATGAGCAATGCTTGGGACTGTCAGTCGAACAATTTCGCAGCCTATTTCATGCAATCGACGAATAGCGGCTGTTGAACCCTCAATATCCAAAGTATCCTCATTAATCATTGATTGAACCCTGACAGGGTTCTCGCCACCTATCGAAATATCTCCCACCATTACCGTTCTTGTGACACGCCTATGAATCTGCGTGTCATAGCGCTTAGAAGAAGCCGCCAAGTTTTGGGCCAAATCATGGTCCAAAGTGGCAGTCATGACTTATGTCCTCTGTCGAGTCCCAACACTGGCACACAGCTTGAGTTTTGCAATTCCTCTAATTTATTTTTCACTTCTAAAAGGTCTCCACGAGTAAGAGCAATTGGGCCTCCTTCAACTTTAGAAGGATTTCGCAAAAGATATGAAGGGTGAAAAAGTGGCATGACCATCCTCCCTTCCCACAACTGCCAAACACCGCGTAAAGTGCTCATCTTTTCTTTTACTCCTAAAATTACATCAATAGCAGTAGCCCCTGCTAAAGCAATAACCCAAGGATCAACGAGTGCTATTTGTTGATTTAACCAAGGCGAAGAACACTGAAGCTCATGCTTCGAAGGACGTCTGTTTTTTGGTGGCCTGCATTTGACTGCATTGCATATATATATATCGTCAAAGGGGTTGATACCTGCATCTTTCAATAACTGATCTAGGACTTTACCTGACCTTCCAACAAATGGTTCTCCCAAGGCATCTTCATTGGCTCCCGGGGCTTCTCCAATTAACATTAATCTGGCAGATGGGTTGCCGCGACTAACTACAACCTGATTTGAAGGTTGACTGAGGCCACAACAATCACAAAAAAGATGGTCAGATGGCAATTCTGCTGCCACAGAAAAAATCAGCAGAAATATGAAAATAGATGTTACAAGGTCAAGTTTTAATTTTCGGGACAAAAATTAAAAAACAATTACCCTCAGGATCAATTAGCCAAGATTCCGCCCCAAAGACTTCAAGCGTTGGTTGCTCAACGATCGATGCTCCCTTTGAAATAAGGCTAGTTGCCCATTTGCCAATTAAAGAAATAGGGTTTTCAGAAGGAGTTTCCTGAAGACAAAGTGCCGTTGATCGTCCTCTATCGGGCCAAGATCTATTTTTTGAAGGTCTATAAATCTGAATACTCAGGCCATTGGGATGGGAAATCACATAATGATCGCTACTAATCCCAGGTAGAAGATCTCCATTTGTTGCAAATGCATAGAACTCAGAAAGCTTTTGAGGATGGCTAGAAGCAATGACCATGCTGAGATGAATGGGGGACATCCAATAATTAGAAAGAACTAATAAAGGTTGTCTTAGACACAACATCAGGCAGGATGTGTTTCTGAAGAGCACATCCTCATAAAGATGCTGCAAAGATGCCAGGCTCGACACTAATTTCCAAAAGGGCTAGAGCCCTGCGCCCTTCCTTAACTTTGGCGATAAGTGCTAGAGCTAAAACACTTTCGCAAGAAGGGCAGGATATTTGCAGTCTCAGTGCAGGAGAACCAGATTTCGATACACCTGCTTTCATTGTTGAGGCAACTGTTAAAGCTCTACACGATGGCATCACCCGCTATGGACCTGCAGCAGGTGACCCAGAGTTAAGAGAGGCTATTGCTTCAAAGCTAAGAGAACTCAACAAAATTGATGCACGCCCAGAAAACGTTTTAGTGACGAATGGCGGAAAACAAGCCATATACAACCTTTTCCAGGTAATTCTCAATCCAGGAGATGAGGTGCTAATCCCTTCTCCTTACTGGTTGAGCTATCCAGAGATAACTCTCTTGGCAGGAGCCAAGCCAATAAGCCTATCCTCCTCTCCAGATAATGGCTTTAGTCTCGATCCTGAGCAATTAGAGGCTTCTATTAATAGTAAAACCCGCCTCTTAATTCTAAATTCACCAGGGAACCCAACGGGTCGAGTAATGACTGAAGAAGAAATGAAGCTGATAGCGGGAATTCTTCGAAGACATCCTCGATTACTAGTAATGTCAGATGAAATCTACGAGTTCCTGATTGCAGATAACGAAGTACATCACAGTTTTGCAGCAGTAGCGCCAGATCTAGCAGACCGCATATTTACTGTAAATGGCTTCGCAAAGGGTTGGGCAATGACAGGTTGGCGTCTTGGATACTTGGCAGGAAATCAAGAGGTAATAAAAGCCGCTAGTGCATTACAAAGCCATAGCACCAGTAATGTATGCAGCTTTGCACAGCGTGGAGCACTAGCAGCCTTAACAGGGTCAAGAGATTGTGTTGTCGCCATGACCAAGAGGTATAACGCTCGAAGAGAGTTATTAACTAATGGACTTAACAAAATCAAAGGAATGTCTCTAGTCCCTCCAAAGGGAGCCTTTTACGCATTTCCGGAGTTACCCAAAAAAAGTCCAGATTCCATAGAGTTCTGTAAGCTTGCTCTAGAAGAAGTTGGCCTGGCAGTCGTACCTGGAGCGGTTTTTGGTAGAGATAAGTGCATAAGAGTGTCCTGTGCAGTGTCCAGTAAAATCATTTCGGATGGTCTTCAACGTCTCAATGAATTCGCTTCACGTTATTAAGACAGCTCAATAGCTTAATTTTAAAAGCATTATGCATTCGACTCGGCGCTGGTTCATAATTCACTTCTTATTAATAGGTTTCTTCCTTAATGAGAATAGGAATGCCTTAGCGCAAGAAACATTATTTATTGGAGCAATTCCAGATCAAAATCCAGAGCGTTTGAATCGTTTATATAGACTCCTCTGCGAAGAACTAAACAAAGAACTGGACGTTCCTGTCCGATATATACCTGTCACCAATTATCCAGCAGCCGTTAGTGGGTTTCGAACAGGGAGTCTAGATTTAGTATGGTTTGGAGGGCTTACAGGGGTGCAGGCCAGACTGCAAAAGCCCGGAGCTCAAGTATTGGCTCAAAGAGATATTGATCTTCACTTCCAAAGTGTTTTTATAGCAAATCTCACTAGCCAGATTCCCATCTTAAAGAGTCAAAACGAACTTACGCTCCTCAAAGATAGGCGTTTTACTTTTGGCTCAGAAAGCTCGACTTCAGGACGGCTTATGCCTCAACATTTTCTTCAGCAAGTAGGCGTAAGCATCAATGACTTTAAAGGAGGATATCCAGGTTTTAGTGGTAGCCATGATGCAACATTAGCGCTAGTCCAAAGTGGCTCTTATGAAGCAGGAGTTCTCAATAAGCAAGTTTGGGAAACAAGCCTAAGGAGAAAGAAAGTTGAGGGTTCCAAGGTAAGGATCATCTGGGAAACACCTAGTTATCCCGATTATCATTGGTTAGCCCAGCCAGATCTAGACAACCGATTTGGCACGGGCTTTACGAGGAAGCTACAAAATTTCCTGCTAGGGTTAAAGAAACAGTCAAAGACTCAATCCAGAATTCTAAATTTATTTGGGGCCAACCGTTTCATTCCTGCCTATGACTATCAATACAAAGATATAGAATTAATTGGTCGTCAACTAGGCAAAATCAAGTGAGGAAACTGCTTGATTTAAAAGGAATTTATGTACGTGGTAATGGTGATGAATATCGACTCAGAAACATTCATTTATCAATCAATAGTGGCGAAAGGATTGCACTCCTAGGACAAAGTGGTGCGGGCAAAAGTACGCTTCTAGAAGTAGCGAATGGATCTCTTCAACCACATTCAGGTCATATCAAGTGGCGTGGAATACATCTCAAGCACTTAACGCCAAAACAACGTCAAAGGATCGCAACACTTTGGCAAGATTTGCGACTTATTGAAGAGTTAACTGTTGTGCAGAACATCAATGTAGGAGCACTGGGTCAACACAATTTGCTCTGGGCATTTAGAAACTTACTTGGAACAATTGAAAGCAAAGAGTGCTTGCCTTACATTGAAGCAGCAGGGTTGGAACAAAAAAATATAAGCACACCAGTTCAAAAACTTTCAGGAGGCCAACGACAACGAGTAGCAATAGCACGTCTACTACGACAACAAGCAGAGCTATTACTTGCAGATGAACCACTATCAAGCCTTGACCCAACTCTTGCCGGTGAAGTGCTGGAGCTTTTTCTGAATAAAAAAGCAATTCAATCAATCGGTATTCCAGAAACTTGCATGATCAGCCTTCATCGTCCTGATCTTATCTCGAACTTCACTCGTGTAATCGGACTCAAGCAAGGACAAATAGCTTTTGATTGTCCAGTCCACAATCTGCTTCCATTCGACATAAATATGCTCTACATAGATGAATGAGAAAACTAATTCCCTCCACTCCAATTATCACCATTTTGCCAGCACTTGCACTCATCCCAGTGCTGACTGATGTGTTAATAGGTGTACACAATGGTGGGGGTAATATCTTATTTGAATTTTTCTCGGCATCTCTACATCCATCACTCGAGCAAACAGTAATTCTAAGTGCTTGGAAAGGTCTGCAAATCACCATTGCCACTGCATTGCTTAGCTGGGTGATCAGCACGTTCGGAGGGATGATTCTAGGTGTAATTAGTTCAAACACTTTCTGGCAAATCTTTGAATCATCCCAGTGGAAAGCCATTCTTATAAGAAGAATATTGGCTATCCCAAGAAGTATCCATGAATTGATTTGGGGCTTGCTTCTCCTACAAGTGTTTGGAATAGGTCCATGGATTGCGATTATTGCCATCTGCATTCCATATTCCTCTTTAGTTGCAAGAGTTATATCTGACCAGATAGATAGTTTGGACCATGGTCGGCTTATTGCCTTAAAGCACAGTGGGGCCTCTCCCTTTGCCTCCATAACAACGGCCTTATTACCACCCATGATTCCCGTAATTAATAGTTACGGCAGTTATCGATTGGAATGCGCTTTACGTGGAGCGACAATGCTTGGAGTGTTTGGAATGGGAGGGATCGGTACCGAGATGCAGCTTACATTTCAATCTCTTGAATTCACAGAGATGTGGACGTCTTTGTGGATGCTTGGAGGTGTAATGCTAATCCTAGAAAAAATCTTAAGTTGGTGGCGTAAGGCTCCCTCCTCTCCAAACAGATCTGAAAGACAACTACTTATTTCAATAGGAGTGATGCTCACATCGGTATTAATAAGCCTTATATGGCTACAGGCACTCGACATTAACTTAGCGACAAATTTCAATTGGCATCCTATTGGCTTGCCAACGATTGCTGATATAAAAAATTCTTTTCATGAACTGTCATGGATAGATCTCATTAGCAATACGCTTTTAATGACTCTTCTCTCTGCTGGAATTGCAATTGGGATACCTCCGTTAGGGATGATTCTGTGGCCAACAAAATTAGGAGGAGCAATCCAAAGCTCTATTTGGTTATTACTTAGATTAATTCCTCCTCCACTATCGGCTCTTCTTTTATTACTCTGCACGAATCCGAGCATTTCAGTTGCCGCTTTAGCTCTTGGGCTGCAAAATCTGGGCATAATGGGACGTCTCCTAAAGGAGGGAGTAAGCCATCAAAGCAAAGATTTATATACAGCCATACATTCAAGTGGTTCAGGAAAACGTTTGGCTTGGTTATACGGACATCTAAGTCTTCAAAGTAAAAGCTACCTTGCTTATGCCGCATACAGAACAGACGTTATTTTGCGAGAGACTGCTGTAGTAGGTGTAGTTGGAGGAGTCGGTCTTGGGTGGCAACTACAAGAATCACTAAGCTCCTTTGATTGGGCTCAAGTAGCTTTGGTAACTACTGCCTATAGCACTCTGACCTTAATCGGTGAAACTATTAGTGAAAAAGCACGTCAATACTGGCTAAATTCAGCCAAGGGTCCTCCAAGCCTTTTCTTTCAAAACCAATTTTGAATCCATCGATGTAATGCAAGAGAACCCAAAACGGTTAATAATTATTGGAGATAGCGGAGTATATGGATGGGGAGACATTGAGGAAGGTGGATGGTGCGAGCGACTACGTCGTGAATGGATGAAACTACCTGTAGCGCCTGTTTTATACCCCTTAGGAATACGTGGAGATGGTTTGGAAAAAGTTTCAATTCGCTGGAAACGTGAATGGGAATGTCGAGGGGAATTACGGAGACAGGTCCCCGATGGGTTATTGCTATCAGTAGGTATAAATGACACTGCTCGAGTAGGGAGAAAAGATGGTCGGCCACAATTGTCTTCTGAGGCTTTTAGTTTTGGCTTGATGCAACTCCTTAAACAGATAAAAAGTCAAACCCAAGTAATGGTTATGGGGCTAACACCTGTTGATGAAGCCGTTATGCCATTCGCTAAATGTCTTTGGTATTCGAATGAGGCTGGGTCAATTTATGAAGCACAGATTGAGGAAGCATGTTTAGAACTTGATGTTCCATTCCTGCCATTGCATGGGGCAATGCTCTCTGAACCTAATTGGATCAGTTGGATTGAGCCTGATGGTATTCACTTGAACTCAGATGGACATCATTGGATCTCAAAGAGAGTAATGAA
>Ga0163108_10001807_pt1 | contig 15599 bp, 15 predicted proteins | sample Fk1155metaG_FD_109644 | JGI IMG/M metagenome (GOLD analysis project Ga0163108, IMG submission 109644) | Marine microbial communities from the Central Pacific Ocean - Fk160115 155m metaG | ecosystem: Environmental > Aquatic > Marine > Oceanic > Photic zone | place: The Central Pacific Ocean...
AAAAATCAATAAACTTTTTTTTGCTGGTCAAATTAATGGAACAACAGGGTATGAAGAGGCCGCGGCACAAGGAGTTGTTGCTGGTATAAACGCAGCGCTAAAAACAACAAAGAAGGCAGAATTTATAATCGATAGGTCCCAAGGCTACATAGGGGTTTTGATTGATGACCTTGTAACAAGGGGAACAAAAGAGCCATATAGAATGTTTACATCAAGATCAGAGTTTAGGTTGTTACAAAGATCTGATAATGCAGATCAAAGAATAACACCCCTTGGCATTAAGGTTGGCTGCGTCTCATCTAAAAGAAAAGAAGTTTTTGAAAAAAAAACCATCATACTTGCAGAAGGTATGGGCCTGGCAAAAAAACTAAAAGCAACACCAAATGAGCTGGCTAAAAAAGGAATTTCAATAAATCATGATGGAAAGAGAAGAAATATATTAGAACTTTTGACATTTTCTAACATAAACTTTAACAAACTTGAAAAAATATGGCCGACTTTAAGAAATATTAAGCATGTTGTGAGGGAGCAAATTGAGATAGAGGCCTGTTATTCAAATTATCTTAATAGACAAAAAGAAGAGATAAATGATTTTAAAAAAGAAGAGAGTTATGAAATTCCAAGATCAACAAACTATAAAAAAATAGGAGGCCTTTCAAATGAAGTTGTTGAAAAACTCTCAAAGATAAAGCCACCAAATCTCGGATCGGCATCCAGGGTTCCGGGGGTTACTCCTGCAGCAATAATAGCGATATTAAGATATTTGAAAAAAAATAAAAACAAAAAAGCAGCATAGCTTTGTACAAAGAAACAGTTATTAAAAAATTTAACCTTTCAAAGAAAGAGGTTTTTTTAATAGATAGTTTTTTAAAAAATTTATCAAACACAAACAAAACCACAAACCTTGTTGGAAAATCAACCATAAAAGAGGCATGGGGAAGGCATATTTGCGACTCACTTCAGCTTATCAGGTTTCTTGATAACAAAAAAGACAACATAGTTGACATGGGTGCGGGTGCCGGCATTCCTGGAATTATAATGTCTATAATGGGTTTTAAAAGCATAACAATGATAGAATCTACAAAGAAGAAAGCCTTATTTATAAGTAATATTTTATCAAAATTAGAAATATCTGGAAAGATTATAAACCAAAGAATAGAAAATACAAAAATAAACCCTGCTAAATTTATCATATGTCGAGCTTTAGCACCTTTAGATAAGCTGTTTAATTATTCACTTTTTTTTTCAAATAAAAACACAACACTCCTTTTTCTGAAGGGAAGAAGTGTTAAAAAAGAAATAATGGATGCTAAAAAAAATTATTATTTTGATTACGAGCTTTATCCAAGTGCCAGCTCAAAAGATGGTAGTGTTATTCAAATAAAAAATTTTATTAAAAGATGACAAAAATTATTTCTATAACAAACCAAAAAGGAGGCGTTGGAAAAACAACAACAACAATAAACCTCGCAACTTCTTTGGCTGCAGTTAATAAAAAAGTTCTTATAATTGACTCAGATCCACAAGGAAATGCCAGTACGGGTATTGGCATTTCTTATGATAAAAGATCCCCGTCCTTATATGACTTAATTTCAAAAAATAAATTTGATCCGAAAAGCATTAAAAAAACAATAATTCCAGGACTAGAAATTATTACCGCAAACACAAACCTTGCAGCCTCAGAGATTGAGTTGGTTGATGTTGCGAATAGAGAGGGGCGTTTAAAATCGATGATTTCGGAGATAAGTGGATATGAATTTATAATTATTGATTGTCCACCAGCGCTTGGGTTGTTAACAATAAACTCACTTGTTGCATCAAACTCAACTTTAATTCCCCTACAATCAGAATTCTTTGCGCTTGAGGGCCTTTCATCACTAACAAAAACAATAGATCTGGTTAGGAAAAATTTTAATTCACAACTTTATATTGAGGGAATACTATTAACAATGGTTGATAAAAGAAACTCCCTAAACCACCTTGTAGAAAAAGACGTAAGAGAATATTTTGATAAAAAGGTATATAAAACAACTATACCAAGAAATATTAAAATGTCTGAGGCGCCCAGCCACGGCAAGCCAGCCCTGATATATGATGTTAATTGTGCTGGCTCATTGGCATATATTGAGCTTGCAAAAGAAGTCATTTTAAACCAAAAGTAAACATATGAATAAAGAAAGTAAAAAGCTAGGAATGGGGCTTGGCGCCTTATTATCGTCAAAAAACGAAAACGAAGGAGCGATTAAATTAAATGTTTCACAAATACAACCAAACAAACAGCAACCGAGAAAAAACTTTAATGAAAAAGAATTAAATGAGCTTTCTTTTTCAATAAAATCTAAAGGATTACTCCAACCAATAATTGTTAGGCGCAAAAATAAAGAAGGATATGAAATTGTTGCGGGAGAAAGAAGGTGGAGGGCATCACAGATGGCGGGTTTGCATGAGATTGACTGTGTTGTAAAAGACTTTGATGATGAAAGTATATTTGAAGCCGCCTTGATAGAGAATATTCAAAGAGAAGACTTAAATGTTATTGAAGAAGCTCATGCATATAAAAAACTTTTACAGTCAAAAAACACAACCAATGAAAGCTTGTCTAAAGTTATTGGGAAAAGCTCAAGTCATGTATCAAACACGGTTAGGCTTTTAGAGCTTGATGAAGAAATACAGAAAATGGTTATTTCTGGACAGCTTTCAATGGGTCATGCAAGGGCGCTTATTGGTGTTCCAAATGCACTTTCAAAAGCGAAAGAGATTGTTGAGAAAAAACTTAGTGTAAGAGATATAGAAAAAACCACATCAAAATTTAAAAAACAAAAAAAACCCAAAGCTCTGAAAGATTCGAATATATTGGACTTAGAAAAAGAACTATCTAATAAGATTGGTTTAAAAACCTCAATTTATTTTAACGAAAATGGATCGTCTGGATCGCTAACTCTTTACTATTCAGATTTAAACCAACTTGATGAAATTATGAAAAGACTTAAGAAACAATAGTTCTCTTAAGATTCAACAAGAAGCGCAATCCAATTGATTTGTATAGGTTTGGATTTTTTCTAACCAACTTTTCAGTTTTCAACAACAATAAGCTTATTTTTTTAATTTTTTTTTCATTAATGTTTTTGTATATTTTTACAAATGAATCCCTTTCTTTAAAAAGGTATTTTGGAAACAGGTTTACTGCCTCAGTTTGATTTTTGGAATTAATCATTATTTCAAAACAAACCCTAACACTGTTAAAAAGCTTATAAAAATCACCTGGAGACTGAACGGACTCACTATAACAAACAGCAAATATGCTGTTTTTTAAAAAAATATTGTAAAACAATCTTTCACTTAAAAGTTCATTTTTTGATGAAAAAATTTTTTTTAAATTTTCCAAGGTTAACTCCTCCTCATAGAGAAAAACCTTTTCCATGTCTTTTTCAAGAAAAACAAATTTATTGCTTAGTTTTTCAATCATAAACCAAAAAGATTCTTTGTTTATTGAAATTCCTTTGTTTTTTAAAAAAGTTTCTATACACTTTGTTTTTTGAGTCTGATCAAGTTCATAACAGTCAATTAAGTAATTGGTTTTGCTCTTTTCAAATATTTTTTTTATCTTTTTATCTTTAGAGCTGTTTTTGGAAGATATGACTAAGCCCAAATCAGATCCCCCAAATGATTTAATTTTTTCTTCGGTAATTTCTTTAGAGCTAGTAACAACGCATACCTCAGAAGAACCAAATAAGCTGGGTGCAGGCGAGCACAAGGCCAATGTTTCTTGTTTTTTATTAAATAAAAACCCATTTTTTTTGAATTTTACTATTAACTCACCCTCAACTCTTTTTATAAGAGCTTCATCATTCCCGCTTATGAAAAAATTAAAACCCGAAACATCAAACTTATCATTGGTTAGAAAATTAACAGCATTAATCTTCATTAAGGCAGCCCAGATTATTCGCGTTTGGAGGGATGGTGTTAATGAATTTTTTTATATTTTTTTTATAAGAGGATTTATAAAGGCTATCAAGAGACCTATCGCTACCAAAATTATACCCAGCAGCTTTTGGCATAAAGGAAAATCCAGAAAATATTTCTCTCCTAACTAAAACACACAATTTTTTAAGATTTGTTAAAGTATAGCTAACATATATTTCATGATCGGTTTTTGATGCAACTTGATTTTTTTCAATAAGTTTTTTGGTTTTTACTTCGCTTATATCAACGATTAAGTGATATTCTGGATTTATTGTGGTTTCAAAAAAAGCTGGCATATAAGATTCAAACAGATCTTTATTATCCCCATTTACCACAAAGGTTGTGTTTTCAAAAAGCGGATTGGATCTGCCGCCATCTTTTAAGACTAACTCAATACCCGAACAAGAAAAAAGCAAGAAAAAAGAGACCACAATAATAATAATTTTTTTCATTTTATTACCAGATTTATAATTTTGTTAGGCACATGTATTTCACGAACTATATTTTTGTTTTTTATGTGTTTTTGAACTTTATTATCATTCATGGCGATTTTTAAAACCTCTTTTTTTTCAAGATTGTTTTTAGTTTCTATAATACATTTTGTTTTACCATTGATTTGAATGGCAATTTTGGCAATAGTCTTTTCTTTTTTAGTTTTTGCTATTGGCCACCTTGCCTCAACACAAAAACCACCCCCTCCAACCTTTGACCAAATTTCTTCACTAATATGTGGAATAAATGGATGAATTATAAGGGCAAGGTTTTTTATAGATGAAATTAAAAAATCTTTAGAGATTTTATCCCCTTTTAAGTTTTCGTTTATTAAATTTACGTATTCATAAATTTTAGCAACAGATTTATTAAAATGAAACTCATTAATGTTTTTAGTAATTTCAAATATTAATTCGTTAAAATCATCTTTCAGGAACTTATTCGTTTCGTTTTGACCATTATAAGTCATTGCTCGCTCTGTTAAATCCCACAATTTATTTATAAATTTATTTGATGCAGCTATTCCTTTGTCTGTCCATTCTAAATCCCTATCAGGCGGACTGTCTGACAACATGAACCATCTTGCGGTATCAGCACCATAAAGATCAATGATATCGGATGGATCAACCACATTTTTTTTAGATTTGCTCATTTTCTCTGTCTTTCCCTCTGAGACCAATTTCCCCCCGCTGTCTAAAGGTTTTTCTTTTTCAAACACAATCTCACTTGGCTCTACCCAACTGCCCTCAGAGTTTTTATATGTTTTGTGAGTCACCATTCCTTGAGTAAAAAGACCATCAAATGGCTCATCTAAATTTATATAATTAAGATCTCTTAGTGCCTTTGTAAAAAAGCGAGAGTAGAGCAAATGTAAAACAGCGTGTTCTACGCCTCCAATATATTGATCTACAGGCAACCAATAATTTATATCTTCTTTTAAAAACGGCTGATCAAGCCTTGGGTTACAATATCTCAAAAAATACCAGCTTGATTCAAAAAACGTATCAAAGGTGTCAGTTTCACGAGTAGCCCCCATGCCTGTTTCTGGACATGTGGTTTCTTTCCAGTTTTGTATATTTTTTAAAGATCCACAAGCCCCTTCTTTTGTTGGTAGAAGAACTGGCAGATCTTTTTTGGAAACTGGCATAATTTTTCCATCTTCTCTATAAATTATAGGTATGGGACAACCCCAGTATCTTTGTCTTGACACACCCCAGTCCCTAAGTTTGTAATTTGTTTTTTTATTTCCAATGCCTTCTTTAACTAAAAATTCAATTATTGTTTTTTTAGCATCATCAACCGTCATACCATTTAAAAAATCTGAGTTTGTTAAAATGCCATCTTCCAAAAAAAGCTCGTTTTTTGACGCAACGTTTGTATTGTTAGTGCTCTCAGGTTTAACAACCTCAGTAATTTCTAGGTTATATTTATTAGCAAATTCAAAATCACGCTCATCATGGGCGGGACAACCAAATATGGCACCAAGCCCATAATCCATTAAAATAAAATTTGCTATAAATAAGGGAATTTTTTTATTTTTTATTAATGGGTGTTTGACTTTTAAATTTGTGTTAAATCCTCTTTTTATTTTTTCAAAATCAACACCCCTACACCCTTCAATAAAGCTTTTTGCGTTTTTGTTTTTTGATGAAATTTTATTTGCAATTGGGTGTTCTGGGGAAATAGCAACAAATGTTGCGCCAAATATAGTTTCTGGTCTAGTTGTGTAAATTTTTAAATATTTTTGATCTATTATTTCGTTTTTATCAATTTCAAAATTAATTTCACAGCCCAGAGATTTCCCTATCCAATTTGATTGCATTATTTTTACTTTATTTGGCCAGTTTTTTAGTTTGTTAAGCTCGGACAAAAGCTCATCAGAATATTTGCTTATTTTTAAAAACCACTGAGACAAGTATTTTTTTTCTATTAAAGCGCCAGATCGCCAACCTCTTCCATCAATTACTTGTTCGTTCGCCAAAACAGTTTTATCAACAGGATCCCAATTCACTTCTGATTCTTTTTTATACGCCAATCCACTATTGAACATATCTATAAAAAATAGTTGTTCGTGTTTATAATAATCTGGATGACAAGTTGCAATTTCTCGCTCCCAATCGAGAGAAAGTCCCATTTTTTGTAATTGAGATTTCATCGTTTTTATGTTTTTATAGGTCCAGTCAGAGGGGTGCTTTTTTTCTACCAGTGCAGCGTTTTCAGCCGGTAATCCAAAAGCGTCCCAACCCATTGGATGTAAAACGTTGAAGCCGTTCATTTTTTTGTATCTAGCTACCACATCGCCTAATGTATAATTTCTTACATGGCCCATATGAATTTTTCCTGAAGGATAAGGAAACATTTCTAAAACATAATACTTTTGGCCTTTGTTTTTATTATTATTTGAATTAAATGTTTTGTTATTAGACCATTTTTTTTGCCAATAAGGCTCAACTGTTTTGTGATTATATCTTGATGGCACTATTAGCCTAGTTGTAATTTAATTTTTTTTGCTTTGTTTAATATTACATTTTCAAGCTTAACATCTTGTTCAGAATTTGTTTCAGTGCTCACCCATTTTCCATTAGTAAATTTCTGACAAAACGATGTTAACTTTAGGTTTTGAGTTTTAAGCTCCTGGCCCTTAATAAATATATTTAGTTTACATCTCTCGTTTTCATTTTGTGGTAAAGTATACCAATCAGTTATAATAGTTCCTCCAACTGGATTTGCCGATGAAAGTGGCATAAAGCTAATTGTTTCTAGCGAAGCCCTCCAAAGATAAGCGTTAATAGGCATTCCTAAGGAGGCTGTTTGTTGGTTTTTATTATTTCGGCCCCCTAATGAAAGCCCACCTCCCTTTCCAAACAGGCCGCCCCCAGTTTGAAGTCTTGTTTGCGCATCAGACAAAGCCAGACTTTTGTTTGTTCCTGAATTAAAAACAGTTCCTGATCTGTTAATTATTTCGCCTGTGGTTTGTGCCTTGTCCCACAACTCCTTTTTTTCTTCCTTGGTTAAATTGCTGTTACAACCAAAAAGAAAAAATACAACCACAGCCATTATTGTTCTTTGAGAAAACATTCCCTTTTTACTATTGTATTGCGGGCTAAATGTAAAATATAAAAAAAAACGGCACTCATAATAAGTGCCGTTTTATAGATAAATATATCTAACTTAGAATGACATTAGAGCACCAACGTACCAAGCTGATCCGCCCGATCCATCGTCTGCTCCATCATTTGATGAGTCAACAGAAGTATACCCTAAGATTGCTGAAACACCTGAAGCAACAGCATAAGTTGCGCTTGCAGAAGTTTTATCAATAGCATCATTAGTTGTTCCAATACTACCTATAGAACCATCTTTACCTTCACCAGATGCCATGCCTATGTCTAAAGTAATATCTCCAGTTACATATTTAACACCAGCTTTAGTTACATTACCAGTAACTTCTCTGTTTCCACCAGTAGTATCGCCTTCAACTGAGTCACCATCAGAATAACCAACAGCAACAGTCAAATCACCAGTTACAGCACTTATGCCTATATGATAACCATTTTCATCGTTAGTTAATGCAGTGCCTGTTTTGTGCCACTGAGATGAAGTTAACCCAGTACCCAAAGTGATAGCTGTATCACCAGCATCAGTTACATAAGTAGCACCAAGACCCCAATGACCAGTTACGTTTGCAGTTGCAGTTGCAGCTGCGCCATCGTCAGTTGAGAAAGATGCTGAAACTTTAAGACCATCCATCATGAAGTCAGCAGCTGAATGCCACTCAACACCCAGAGCAGTGCTTGAACCAGCAAAGTCTAAGCCACTTGGAGAGTTGTTTGTAGTAGTAACAGCTACCGCAGCTTCTCCTGAAGATCCAGGAACAGAAATATCATGTCCTGCATAAGAGTTACCTGCATTGAAAACATCAAGTTTTGAACCGTCAGTAAAAGTTAAAGTTAAAGCAGATGCGTCAGATACGCCACTTGATTCATTTGTTAACATGAAGCTAGTAGCAACATCAACACCGCCGTCAGTTGTTTCAGCTAAAGCTACTGAAAAAGCAGACTGGTTAGATACAGTATTTGTATCAGTTGAGCTACCCTCAGTACTTTCACCTTCTACACCAACTCTGTGATGACCAGAGATTGTGTGAGTTACAGCTTCAGCAACTGATGCAACGCCCATAGTTGAAACTAGAGCAGATGCGATTAATAGTTCTTTTTTCATAATTACTCCTTAATTTGAGTTAATGAATATTCATTAAATATGAGAAACAACCCTCATATTGAGAGCATATTTATTAAAAAATTGAAAAAATTTCAAAAAAAGCTTAAATAAATATAAAGTTTATTTAATATTGTTGTAATTATACAACAAATAATAATACCATGTTTAACATTGCAAAATATAGAGAAATTCAAAAAAACATAGAAAAACTAGGAAAAAAAACAAAAATTATCGCTGTTTCAAAAAACCACCCAGCTGAAGCAATTAAAAAAGCAATTGAAGATGGCGTTAGGATTTTTGGTGAAAACAGAGTTCAGGAGGCTAAAAAGAAATTTTCTGAAATTAACAATAAAAACTTAGAAATTCACCTAACAGGCCCCCTGCAAACAAACAAAGTATCAGAGGCCCTTAAGATTTTTAATGTTTTTCATACACTTGATCGTAAAAAGCTTGCGATAGAGTTTAATAAAAACCATGAAAAACTGGCTGGAAAGAAGTTTTTTATACAAATTAACACAGGAAAAGAATCAACGAAAAGCGGAGTATATCCTGAAAGTGCAGACGAATTTGTTAATTTTTGTAAGGGAGATCTTGGGCTCAATATAGTGGGATTGATGTGCATTCCCCCAATAAACGAAAGCGCTCACGATCATTTTCAATTACTTAAAGATATTGCTACAAGAAATAATGTTCATGAGCTAAGTATTGGAATGAGCTCAGATTATCAAGATGCAATAAATTTGGGGGCGTCATATATTAGAATTGGCACAGCTTTTTTTGGAAAAAGATAGTGAAAAAGGAACTTTTAATTATAAACAACCTCTTTAATAAAAACTTTTTTAACTTTTTAGAGGATGAATTTGATTTGATTTTTGTTGGTTCTGAATTTAATAAAAAACTATTTTCCAAAAAATCTAACAAGCTCTTTTTTGTTAATCAAAAAACACATGCAAAAGATTTATTTAATCTAAGTTCTGACAGATCACTTTATTTGGTTTTAGAAAACATTAACTTAGATTGGGATTTAAATAAACACAACGTCTTAAGGTGTCCTGTTTCAGCATCGAAATTTAAGGACAAAATATACGAAATTTTTTACTATTACAAAGAAGGATTCGCAGACATAGAGATTGAAGATTTAAAAATTATAAACACAATTAATTCAAAAGAAGCTTTATTAACAAGTCCAGAAAAAAACATATTAAGTGAATTAATAAAAAATAATACTTTAAGCAAAAAATTAATTGAAAAAAATATTTTAAACATAAGGTCGGGCGTTATAACTAACTCTTTAGACAGCCATCTGACCAGAATAAGAAGAAAGCTTAATTCTGTAGATTCCAAAATTAAAATAATTACCAAAGAATCGAAAATTCTAATTCAGTAATTGTTATTTATTGATATGGCGGGGCCATAGAAAAAAAACTATCATCAAAATCCACCTCATACATGTGGTTATAAAAACTAACTTTTATATATGAGGCCTCAGAACTATATTCAATACTTCTTAGAACTATTGGAGATTTTTCAAAGCGTACCTTAATGTTCATGATGATATCATCTTTGTTAAAGCTCTTACTAAGTTCAATTGTTTTTTCATTTGGTTTTTTGCTTATCGAGAAATTTATTAAAAAATCATTTTTTTTGAACAAATCAAAAACTATAGAAGCCAAACTATCTTTTGTTTTAAAAAACTGAACTTCCTCTAAATCATGATTTACATACATTCCTCTTTTGTTGTTTATTATCAGACTTAATTTTGAGGGATCCACATATTCCAGTCTTATTCTTTTTTCACCGACATACAAAGCACCTGTTTCTTGAGTTGTGTTATCAATTTGTAAAAAGTTTGAAGAAAAATTTTCCAAGTTTTTTATATAGCTATTTAACCTCGTTATTTCTTGATCAGAAAAACCTTTTGTTTGAAAGGAAAAAAAAAATAACACTGCAAAAAAAACAGCAAAAATATACTTGCTATTTTTTCTTAAGTACCTGTCTTTTCCCTGCATTATTTGCTTCTGAGATAATTCCATTTTCTTCCATTTTTTCAACTATGCGTGCGGCTCTATTATAACCTATTTGTAAATATCTTTGTATATAACTTGTTGATACTTTTTGATGACTAATGATTATATCAACTGCCTTGTTATAAAGTTCATCAACTTCACTTTCATCAATATTAAGGTTTCCTGAACTATTTATATTTTCATCAGTTAAACTAATCTCTTTGTTTTGATCAAAAGTTGCTTGTTCTTTAATAAACTTTACAACTCTTTCAACCTCTAACTCAGATACAAATCCACCATGAAGTCTTTTTAAATTTGCACCATTTTCAAGAAATAACATATCGCCACTACCAAGCAGTTGTTCGGCCCCCATTTCATTTATAATTGTTCTGCTATCAAATTTACTTGCAACTTTAAAACTAATTCTGCTTGGAAAGTTTGCCTTTATAGTTCCTGTTATTACATCAACACTAGGTCTTTGTGTTGCAGTTATTAAATGAATGCCTGATGCTCTGGCCATTTGAGCAAGTCTCTGAACCAAACTTTCAACCTCTTTTCCAGCCACCATCATCAAATCTGCCATTTCATCAATTACAACAACAATTAAGGGCATGTTTTCAAGTACTATCTCTCTTTTTTCAATAATTGGGTTTCTGGTTTCACTATCAATACCTGTTTGAACCTTTCTAAATAACTTTCTTCCGGCAGATAGTGTATTTAAAACCTTTTCATTATAAGAATTAATGTTTTTCACATTTAAAGAGCTCATTAATTTATATCTATTTTCCATTTCTCTAACAACCCACTTTAATGCAAAAACAGCTTTGTTAGGATCAGTAACAACCGGAGTAAGTAGATGTGGTATGTCTTCATAAATACTTAGTTCTAACATTTTAGGATCAATCAATATTAATTTACACTCACTTGGGGTAAATCTATAAAGCAGACTAAGTATCATTGCATTTATCCCAACAGACTTTCCTGATCCAGTTGTTCCAGCAATTAACAGATGAGGCATTTTTTCTAAGTCAGCAAATATTTTTTCACCTGAAATATTTTTCCCTAAAGCCAGCTTTAAAGATTTATCTTTTCTTTTAAATCTTTCATCATCTACTATGTCGCCAAAAAAAACACTTTCTCTTTTTGGGTTTGGTATTTCAATCCCCAGGCTTATTTTTCCAGGTTGGGCAGAAATTCGAGCTGATACTGACGACATAGCTCTTGAAATATCATCCGCCAAACTTATTATTTTGTTCGCCTTAACTCCTGCTTTTGGAACAAATTCAAACAATGTAACTATAGGGCCGGTTTTATAATTAATAATTTCCCCCTCAACACCATATTCCAAAAGTGCTTTTTCTAACTTTATAGCAGAAGTTTTATTATTTTTTTCAACTTCTCGATTATATGATTCTTTTTTTGTTGATTTCAATAATATTGAATAATCTGGAGTAATAAATTTATAATTATCAGATAGTTTTTTATAATCACCAGAGTAGTTATATTTTGTTAAATCGTCTCCCCTTTCTTTTCGGCCCTGAAATGTTGGCTCGCTTTTAAATGTTCTTTTGTTTTTATTATTAGTAGAAAACATACTAAGAAAGAAATTATATACTAAGGTCGGTTTTATTATATTAATAAACCTAAGTGGGTAGAGTACTATTTTAATTTTTTTTAAATAGCTAAAGCTTAATCCAAAAGAAAAAAATATCATAAAAAAGCTAATTAAAAAAGATACTGCAATTAGAGGGTAATAACTAAAATTTCTTGAAAATATTTTTTCATAATAGCTATAAGACTGTTTGTTTAAAAAATCGTAAAGCAAGCCTGTTTTATAGAGTGAAAAATCAAAAAATCCGACAGACAAATTAAATAAAAAAGATGCAATTATTATTGAAATTATTCTCAACCAAAATCTTCTATAAATCACACCCAGTAAAAACTTTATTCCAGAGTATAGAAAAAACAAGAACAAAGGGTAGGAGATGTGACCAAGAAACGTAATTATTATACTTGACCAGATCGCGCCATAATAGCCAAAAAGATTGTTTATCTCTTTGGTATTCACAGCCTTTTTAAATCCTGGATCAGACACGCTCTGAGAAGCCAGGCTAATCAAAACAAAAAAAGAAAAAGATATCAAAATTAACCCAAAAAAAATCTTAATAAAAAAAATCTTTGCGCTTCCATATTTAAACATATTATTTATTTGTAATACATTTAGAATAAGGTAATTCGAAGAAAATTATGAAAGAAATTAATTGTGATATTCTGGTTGTTGGTTCTGGCATGACTGGCCTTCTCACAGCTTACGCAATTTCTTCTTTTGGCTATAAAATTGTCATTGTAGATCAAAAAAGAATGGAACATAAAAATATCAAAACTGACAGCAGAACAACAGCCATTTCAGAAGGTTCTAAAGTTTTTTTTGAAAAAATTGGTTTTTGGAAAAAAATATCTTCATATACTGAGCCGATTAAAAAAATAAAAGTTATCGACAGAAAACCAAAAAATAATATAAATTTTTTTAATTATCAAGATAAAAGAAACCTAGGATATATTGTTAGAAATTATAATATTATTTCTTTATTAATAAAACTTCTAAAAAAAAATAAAAATATTACGTTTTATGACAATTTTAAAATATTGAGAATTGACTATACTTCTGAAAAAGTTGTTGGCGTTTTTAAAAACTTAAATGTCTCAGCTGATATTTTAATTGCAGCAGATGGCAAAAATAGCTCAGTGAGAAACTTGCTCAGAGTTCCTCTTTTTAAAAAAATATATTCTGATTCTGCATTAGTTTTAACGCTAAATCATTTATTTGCACATAATAGTACTGCTTATGAAATTTTTTATAAAACTGGACCATTGGCCATACTTCCAATGAAGAGTAAAAAAAACAAACACTCAAGTAGTATAGTGTGGTCTAACAATCCACTATATTTGAAATCTTTATTTGAGGAAGGCGGGAGCTTGTTAAAAGAAACTCTTAATGAAAAGATTTCAGAGTTTATTGGACCTGTTCAAAAAATTTTAACCAAACAAATGTTTCCTTTGTCGTCTCACATAAATAGAAAATTTTATAGCAAAAGAGTTTTGTTTATTGGTGATTCTGCTCATTCAATACACCCAATAGCAGGTCAAGGATGGAATCTTGGCGTTAAAGATATTAAAAACCTATATGATTTAACCAATGACCATTCATCGCTTGGACTTTCTTTGGGTTCAAATAATTTTTGCAAAGAGTACAATGAAAACTCCTACTATAACGCATTTCAACTATATCAAATTACTGATAAATTAAATGCAATTTTTAAAAAAAACAATCTTTCATCTAATGGTCTTAGGTCAATCGGTTTTTCTTTTATAGAAAAAAACAATAATTTAAAAAAAATAATTACAAACTTTGCAATGGGTTTTAGTTAATAATTCTTTCCTTGTTTGTTTCAACTAAATAAATTTCAAGTATAGACAATAGTTTATTGCAAAAATCTTCAAATGTTTTTATTTCAAGCAACATTTGCTTCTCAAGGTTTTCAAAGGGAGATGTCATTGCAATAAACTTTGCTAATTGATCGGCTTCTAATTTTTTTATTTCTGAAAGACTTAAGTCAATTTCTTTTATTGATATATAGTTTTTAAATTTTTCTAATAGTTTGGTTTTAAAATCATCTAATATATCCCGATTTGGTTTTTTTTGATTTTTAAGAATTTCTGCTTTTACAAGTCTAAATTTATAATTTCCTTTAACTTCTTGTATTTTTGAAAAACAATACTTTCCTTCCAAATTAATTATATATCTCCCATCTGTAGTTTCGCTGAAACTAGTTATTTTACCAACGCACCCAACATCAAAAAGGTGACCATTCTCGCCATACTGTATCATTCCAATAAGTCTTTTATTAGCAAGTGAATAGTCTACCATTTCTATGTATCTTTCCTCAAATATATTTAGTGGAAGATAAGTATTAGGGAAAAGAACGGCTCCGTTAAGTGGAAATATTGGGATTTGCATTATGAGAACATTAAACTTGAGAGTTTTTTTCTATACAATATAGTTATTTCATGAGTCATCCCAAGTGCTTCAAAAAACTCTACCATTTTTAGCTTGATCTTTTCTTTATTTATTGAATAATTTTTTAACAAAATATCAAACGCTTCATTATATTTTTTTTCAGAAAAGTATTTGTCTGAAATCTCTATTAAAAGATCAACATTTTTTGGATTTTTATTTAAATTATCTAAAAGCTCATCAATAGGTGGGCCGTCGGACTTATTCTTGTTAATTATTTCTAATCTTTTTATAATTTTAAGGATTTCGACATTTTCCTTTATATCTTTTTCTAGAGAGTCTAAAAGTTGATTAATTTTATCAAACTCATCTAACTCAAGATAACATTCTAGCAATTTGCTCAAAGCTATAACGTTATTTGAGTTTTTTGAAACAAATTCAATTAATAACTTTATTGCTTCTGAGAACTCTTTATTCTTTATAAAGCCTTCAATAGATTCAAAAAAGTCAACAAAATTATCCTCTAACTTTTCTTCAAGTGCTTTTTCAATAAATTCTAAAATTTGACTTTCAGATATTACGCCCTGAAAGGCGTTTACAATTTTTTTATTTTTAAATGCAAAAACTGTTGGAATAGATTGTATTCTTAATTGAGCGGCAATTTGTTGATTTTCATCTATATTAATTTTTGCCAATAAAACCTTACCAGAAGCTTTGTTAATTACTTTTTCAAGTAATGGAGTAAGTTGTTTGCACGGCCCACACCAGGGTGCCCAAAAATCTACAATTATTAATTTATTATCACTTGCGTTTATTACCTCTTCTCCAAAGCTAGATTCAGTAACGTCAAAAATAATTTTTTGATTCATATTGTTTTTAATAACTTATATTCTTTTGTTAAA
>Ga0163108_10001808_pt1 | contig 15596 bp, 10 predicted proteins | sample Fk1155metaG_FD_109644 | JGI IMG/M metagenome (GOLD analysis project Ga0163108, IMG submission 109644) | Marine microbial communities from the Central Pacific Ocean - Fk160115 155m metaG | ecosystem: Environmental > Aquatic > Marine > Oceanic > Photic zone | place: The Central Pacific Ocean...
AGGATTTTCTGGAATTATAACAGGAATTACAACTACTTCTGGATCTGGTGGACATTCATTGGCACTTGAGTTCTTCCTTGATATGGGAACAACAAATTTTGGAGATGATCTAGAGGTTGGGTATCCAATATTTGTTAAGAACACTATAATTGGATCTGGTGTCATATCGGTGGATAGTTCAAATGCTGCTGTAGTTGGTATTGGAACTGCATTTTTAGATAATATTTACTATATCCATCAATTATCCCGTTTTGGTGATTATGTTGGTATTGTTACTTGTAATATAGATTCTGGAACTAATGTAACAGGACTTTCTACTAGTGGTGATTATGTTGGTGAATTTTCTTGGGGATTATTTACTTCAATTACCAGATCTTCTGCTCCAATTTCTATTGGTGTTTCTGGAAAAACTTTTGATGTTGGATTATCAACTTTCCCAACAATTCAGAGAAGAGGTGAAGGTATTAGATTGACAGGAGCACTTCCCGAAACAAAAGATAATTAAACCCATATAAATACTTAAAAAATTATTGTAATATGTCCGCTATAGTAACAGATCAATTTAGAATTGCCAATGCTAATAATTTTGTAGAATCTGTATTGAGTGCTGATAATAATTATTATGTATTTTTGGGACTTTCAAATCCTGGATCAGATTCTACTCCTGTAGGATTTGGTAGAAGTTCGACATGGGATAAAAGTCCATCAACCCCTCCAAGTCCTATTGATAATCTACAATATTTAAGCCATTATAGAAATACTGCACTATTTGGAAAAAAATTAACTAGTGCAAATACTAGAAGGGTTGTAAAAAAGTTTGATTGGACTTTTAATACTCGTTATGAAATGTATCGTCATAATTATAGTGTTGAAAATTTAACTCCAATATCACAATCTGCAAGACTTTATGATAGTAACTATTATGTTGTTAATAGTGACTTTAAAGTTTATATATGCATCTATAATGGATCTCATGGTGATATTGGAGGGACATCAAACTTAACTGGAAATACATCTCAGGATGAACCAACATTTACAGATTTAGAAGTATCTGCCGCGGGGATAAGTGGAGATGGATATCTTTGGAAGTATTTGTTTACTATATCTCCAAGTGATATTATTAAATTTGATTCTACTGAATATATTGTTCTTCCGAGTGATTGGTCATCTTCAACCAATTCCCAAATTCAATCTGTAAGAGATTCTGGAGATTCTATTAATAATAGCAATCAAATAAAATATGTGTATATTGAGAATGGAGGAAGTGGTGTATATACTGAAGGCACTTATGATATTAAAGGTGATGGATCCGGAGCAAAAGTAAATATAGAAGTTGATACATCTGGAACTATTACTAAAACAACTGTTGTTTCTGGTGGTAGTGGATATACATTTGGAATTGTTGATTTTGGTCATGCATTAACAGATACTATTTCCAATCCGGCAAAACTGATTCCAATTATACCTCCATCAAGAGGTCATGGATACAATGTATATGAAGAATTGGGATCGGATAAAGTTCTTACATATTCTAGATTTGATGATTCTACAAGAGATTTTCCAACAGATACTAAATTTGCTCAGGTTGGAATTATAAAAAATCCAGAAAAATATGATTCTGCGGTTCTTTATAGTGCAAGTGAATATTCATCATTAGGAGCAGTTAAATTAACATCAGATTTTAGTGATAATCCCACTATTGGGGGTAAAATCGAGCAGTCTACTTCAAGTGGTACTGCAAGAGGATATGTAGCATCATATAATGACGAGACTAAAGTATTGAAATATTATCAAGATAGATCTTTAAACTTTGGCAATACTTTAGATCAAACTGACAGAAATGATGTAACTAGTAAGGCCAATATTATTAGTTTCGAATCTTCATCAAGTACAATTTCCGATGGAACTTTTACAGCATCAGTTGATACAAGTTTTGGAGGAATTACAACTACAATTGGATCCAAAGAAATTAATTTGGGGGTTACTTTCACAGATGGACTTGCTAATCCTGAGATAAATAAGAATACAGGAGATGTTGTTTACATTGATAATCGTTCTCTTATAACGAGAGACTCTAGGCAAAAAGAAGACATCAAAATTATTCTGGAATTCTAAAGAAAAATGTCGCAAAAAACAAATTTAAATATTAATCCATATTATGATGATTTTGATTCGTCAAAAAACTTTCTAAAAGTTTTATTTAAACCAGGATATCCTGTTCAAACTAGAGAACTGACGACTTTGCAGTCGATTCTCCAAAATCAGGTAGAAAATTTTGGAACTCATATATTTAAAGAGGGATCGGTTGTCATTCCAGGAAATATTTCATATGATGGCCAATTTTATGCGGTAAAAGTAAATACTACACAATTTGGAATTGATGTATCATTATATATTGACGAATTTGTTGGAGAAACAATAACAGGTCAAGTTTCTGGAGTTACTGCTAAAATTCAAAAAGTAATTTTACCAACAGAAAGTGATGATGTAGAATATATAACTTTATATGTAAAATATTTAGAGTCTGATAATAATTCTCAATTCGCACAATTTCAAGATAGTGAATTGTTGTCTTCTAATAAAAATGTAGTATATGGTAATACAACAATAAATTCTGGAACTCCATTTGCTTCATCTATTAATTCTGATGCAACTACAATAGGATCATCTGCATCTATTGGTGGAGGTGTTTATTTTATAAGGGGATATTTTGTAAATGTTTTACCTCAAACAATTCTCTTAGATTTTTATACAAATACCCCATCATATAGAGTTGGATTGCAAATTAATGAATCTTTAATTAATGCAAAAGAAGACGAATCTTTATTTGATAATGCAAAAGGATTTTCAAATTATGCATCACCTGGTGCAGATAGATTAAAAATTACATTAATTCTTACAAAAAAATCATTAACAGATACTAATGACACTAATTTTGTAGAGTTATTGCGATTAAAGGATGGAAAAGTTAAAAAGATAACAACAAAAACTCAATACAATTTAATTAGAGACTATCTTGCCGAGAGAACTTTTGATGAATCTGGTAATTATACTGTAAAACCATTTGATCTCAATTTAGAAGAGTCGTTAAATGATAGATTGGGTAATGATGGAGTATACTTCTCCAATGAACAGACTGATGATGGAAATACTCCTTCGGATAATTTATCTACATTAAAAATATCACCAGGAAAGGCATATGTAAAAGGTTATGATATCGAAAAGGTATCGTCCACTACAGTTGATATAGATAAACCAAGAGATACTGAAGATATTAAAAATGTTACAGTTCCATTTGAAATGGGAAATGTATTGAGAGTTAATAATGTAACTGGATTAGCAAAAGTAAGAGAAACAGTTGCATTATACTCGCAATTTGGTTGTTTGGGAAGTCAGATAGGAGAAGCTAGAGTATATTCATTTAATTTAACAGATGCTCCATATGTTAATGCAACTACTAGTTGGGATTTAAGATTATATGACATTCAAACATATACGAGATTAACTTTAAATGATACTGTTACATCGACAGATATAAAAGAGTCTTTCTTTGTCAAAGGGAAGAGCACAGGATCTAGTGGATTTGCAACAGCAGACGGAGCATCTAATCAAATTTTCTTAAGACAGACTTCCGGAACGTTTGCTAAAGGTGAAATTTTATTAATCAATGGAATAGAATCTTCAAGATCTGTAATTGAAGTTCGTGCATATAATACACAGAATATTAAATCGGTAAAACAGAATACACCTTTTAGTGGAACTAATAATTTCACAGCAGATTCTATTCTAGAAACATTTAATTTTCCAGGTTCTATATCACAAATAGTAATTAGTCCATCTGGTGGAAGTCCCGGTATTTCTACAGTGACTTCTCCAGGTCGCACTTTTGTTGGAATTAATACTGATACAGTAATTAGATATCAACAATCTGGAGTATCCACAGAAACTTATAATAGAGTATCTAGTGTATCATCCGATGCACTATCTTTAGAAATTTCTGCAATAGGTCTTGGTGTTACTGGAGTTTTTAATGGAACACTACCATCATCAGAAATACAAGTTAATGGATTCTTGGGTGGACCTATTATAAGAGGAAATGGAACATTATTTGCACCATTACCGGAAGAGAATGCTTCTGCAGTTGACCTTTCTACATCCCAATTATTTTTAATTGATCAATTAACTGGTAAAGATGTTGATAATGCAGATAATACTATAACTATCAATACTAGTGATATTAGTAGTATCGATGATATGTCTTGGGTTAACTTTGATCAGGAAAGATTTACTGTTGGTTATAATGGAGGTGGTATTGGTACTATCACGTCAGATTCATTCGACCTGAATGGAGATGTTATAACATTAAGAGGATTGGATAGTAGCCAATCTAACAATGATACAGTTGTTAATGTAACAGCACTTAAAACAGGTATTCAAAGTAAAACAAAAAATTATTCCAGAAGCACTGTTTTATCTGTAAATGGATCTAGATTAAAAGAATCTGGAACCACTATTGCGACTTCCAAAAATGACGGATTAACCCTTAATCAATATTATGGATTAAGGGTTCAAGATGAAGATATTTCACTAAACTATCCCGACGTTTCAAAAGTACTTGCAGTTTATGAGTCATTGAATAGTAATAATCCATCTTTTGATATTGTCGAATTTTCTGTAATTTCAAATGTTGGATCGAATGCAATAATTGGAGAAAATATTATAGGATCTACAAGTAATGCTATTGCTAGAGTTGTAACTAATAATACTACTACCAATCCATCTTCTGGAAGTGCAAATAAATTAGGAATTGTTTATTTGAACGGAAATAAATTCTCAGTTGGAGAAGTGGCAACTTTTGAAGAATCCAATATCAATACTCAGATTGATTCTATAACTAATGGAAATTATAGTGACATAACACAGTCATTTAAGTTAAACAGAGGACAAAAAAATCAGTATTATGATTATTCTAGAATTGTAAGGAATAAAAATACTCAAGAACCTTCGAGACGTTTGATTATAGTTTTTGATCATTATACTGTTCCCACAAATGATTCTGGAGATGTATTTACAGTAGACAGTTATGATAGGGAGAGATTTTCAAAAGATATCCCAAATATTGGAGGTTCTATTAGAGCAACAGATACTTTAGATTTTAGACCTAGAGTAGCAACTTTTGATCCTTCAGTAACAACAGATAGATCTCCATTTGATTTCAATTCAAGAACATCAACATTTAATACATTTCCATTAAGACTTTTGGCACCCGAAGAGGGATCTATAATTAGTCAAAGTTTTTATCTTCCTAGAATAGATAAAATTTACTTAGATATTCTTGGAAACTTTGTTGTAGATAAAGGTGTATCTTCAAAAAATCCAAAACCACCTACCAAAAAAGGTGAATTTTTAGAACTTGGAACTATAGAATATCCAGCATATCTTTATGATGCATCAGATGCGAATATTATTCTGACTGATAATAGAAGATATACAATGAGAGATATTGGTATTATTGAAGATAGAGTAGAAAATCTAGAAAGAGTAACAACTCTTTCTTTACTTGAAGTTAATACTCAAACCTTACAAATAAAAGACTCCGAAGGTTCTGATAGATTTAAGAGTGGTTTTTTTGTTGACGACTTCTCTGATAGTTCCAGATTTGATACTTTTGAATCAACAACATTAGTTGATGAAGAATCAAGAACACTCAATTCTGATATTAGTAGCAATTCGTTAGAATCACTAATAGCAACATTAGATAATATCACTCCAGAGAATTTAGATTTAAGTGCAGATAAGTATTCAACCACTCCTCTGGTCCTTCTGGATTCTAATATAGAAAAAACTGGAAATTCTTTGACACTTGCATATGATCAAATTGGTTGGTTGGAACAACCATTTGCTACTAAAGTTGAAAATGTAAATCCATTCAATATTGTTGTCTATAATGGCACAGTTACATTAGATCCTGCAGTCGATAGTTGGACTAGAACAGTTCAGTTAGCTGATAGAACAATTGATAGAGGAGTTACCAGAACAAATAATGTCAATTTGGTCAATAATTTAAGATCAAATCAGAGCAGAACAATTAGGTTACGACCAGGTGCAATAGGAGCAAATACTGTTAATCTCATAAGAAGAGCTAGTAGTTTTAATATTAATACATCAAATACAGCTAGAGGATCATTTGATACAGTCGATACCTCCATTCGTAATGAAGTAGTGGGTAGTAATGATCAGTTCTTTATTAGATCTAGAAACGTAGAATTTAATGCATCTAACTTAAAACCAAATACAAGATATTATCAGTTCTTAGATGAAAGAAGTGGAGTTGATGTAATTCCAAAACTTGTAGAAATTGAAAATGTATCTGCAGCATTCACAATTGGAGAAACTGTTATTGGAACTGTAGGAGGTGTTGAAAGAATTAGATTTAGAGTGTGTAGACCTGATCATAAATCAGGAAGTATTTCAAGTCCAGATTCAACATATAATCAGAATCCATATAATAAGACTCAAATTTTAAGTTCAGTATATAGTTCTACATCAAATGTTCTTAATGTTGACGTTGATGGACTTGCTAAGAGAGCACAGGGTACATATTTTGGATATATTCAGTCTGGGATGCAATTAGTTGGACAAAGCAGCAATGCAATTGCCTCTGTAAAGGACATCAGATTAATTTCGGACAATTTTGGAGACCTTAATGGATCATTCTTTATTAGACCTCCACATGTAAATCCAATACCAAGTGTTAGATTGCGTGCAGGAACAAAAACTTACAAATTAACATCTAGTTCCACAAATTCTAAAGGATTACCTGGAAGCAATTTAATTTCTTTTGCAGAAACATCTTATACTGCAAATGGAACTGTTTTGAGATTCCAAGCAACAGTTACAAGAGAAACCGCAAGAACAAATATTTCAAATACAGTTAGTTTAAATTTAAGTAGATCAGTTAATGTTGAATATACAGATCCTCTAGCACAAACATTTACTGTTGGTGGAAATATTCAGGTCAAATCTGATATTGATACTGATGATGACGTAAATGGAGTATTTTTAACATCTGTAGACGTATTTTTTGCTACAATTGATAGTGGTAACGCACCAATTAGAGTAGAAATAAGAGAAACTCAATTAGGAACACCAACACTCACAACTATTGGAAAACCAGTAACTCTTAAACCAAGAGGTAGTATTGATGGTGTTGAAACCCAACTAATTCAAACATCAGACACTGGAGAAATTGCTACAAATATTAGATTCCCAGAACCAATTTTCTTGGCACCTGGTAGAGAATATGCAGTAGTTTTAATATCAGATCAAAGTGATGAATATGAAGTGTGGACAGCTGTCATGGGAAATAAGACTGTCAACACACAACAACTTCCAGATGTTGATCAAGTGATTTATACTAAACAGTTTGCTCTTGGGTCTTTATTCAAATCTCAAAATGGATCTATCTGGTCAACTGATCAAAATCAGGATTTGAAATTTAAACTTTATAAAGCAGAGTTTGTGCAGAGTTCGGGAACTGCTTATTTCTACAATCCACCTTTAGATCGAAGTAATGATTATGTTTTGGAGTTGATTAACAATCCTATTACAGTCCTTCCAAAAACAGGAAGGATTGGTATTGTTACAACAACAGATTCAAGTTTTATTGGTATTGTAACTGTTGGTAGAAAACTTGCCGGTGGCAATAATAATGGAGGTTCAGCAATTATTGTTGGGCAAGGTAGTTCTGTTAAAGATGCTTCCACATTAACAGAGTCGGGACAAAATTATCCAATAAGCACTACTGAAACAGTAAGTACATTTAATTTCTCTGGAAAGGGAGATGGACTAAAACTTAATATAACTACCAACGCTAGTGGAGTAATTACTGGTGTTGGGCACTCTACTCTCGATTATGGAAATGGATATCAAGTTGGAGATGTTGTTGGTATTCAAACTTCGACAACATCATCAGCAACTGGTAGAGATGCAAGAATAACAATTGGTGATGTTACTGGTGTTGATACCTTATATCTCACCAATGTTCAAGGTGAATTTGGTGGTAGTGGTAGTGGAAAAGAATTTGCTGTAGGTGTTGCTTTAAGTTATTTCAGTGGTTCTAGTACAGTTGTTTCTGCTGCAGGAACTAACATTATATCTTCTAATGCAGATGGTGGAATTTATTCTGGAGATTACTTTAAAGTAGATCACTTCAATCATGGAATGTATTCGACAACCAACAAAGTAGTTGTTGATAATATTAAATCGGATATTCCAACAACAATATTAACATCAGAACTAATTGTTGGAGAAACTTCATATATTAACATCGATTCTTCATCCAACTTTGAAACGTTTGAAGGAAGACCGGTAAGTGGTTCATATACTGGATATGTAAAAATTGGAAATGAAATTATTGGATATAATGATGCAACTGGTGGAGTATTGACTATTTCTTCAAGTGGTAGAGCAATTGATGGAACAATTGCAATTAATCACCCATTAGATAGTGTTATCGAAAAATATGAATTTGGTGGAGTTTCTTTAAGAAGAATTAATGGAATCAGCACCTCTATACAATCTCCTATTGATATTGATAATTATCACGTTAGAATTGATAGATCAATAACTAAAGGAAATAATAGATTAAATGATGGATCTAGCACAGATTCTCCAGAATTATCTTTCAATGATGAAAAATTAATTGGAGGAAATTCTGTTACTGCCTCTGAAAACTTAGTATATAATTCGATAACTCCATCATATGATATACTCACTCCAGGATCAACTACTTTTGCAACAGGAAAAGTTAGAACAACAACAGCAACTAGCGTTTCTGGAACAGAAGTTTCATTTAATGATAATGGGTATGAGGAAGTTCAATTAAATTCTTTAAATTCACTATCTTCTTTGAGGATGGTCGCTTCAGAGATAAATCAAAATGAATACTTAACATCTCTACCAAGAAATAAATCACTTACCACTGCCATTACATTTAATTCAAATGATCCAAATAATGTACTTTCTCCAATATTGAATTTGGAGCAAGCAGGTTCTATACTCAATAGTAATAGATTGAATAAACCAATCACTGATTATCCCAATGATAATCGTGTTAATTCAATTGTTGATGATCCACATTCATCCGTATACTATTCAAATATCACAACTCTCCAAAATCCAGCATCTGGACTTAAAGTTATTATTGCTGTAGAAAGACCTGGAGACTCTGACTTTAGAGTTCTTTATACGACAGTAAAAGCAGATTCTAGTGAAATTGAACAATCATATGAATTGTTCCCAGGATATGATAATCTTAAGCAAACAACTGAAGGTTTCTTAATTGTCGATCCATCTAAAAATAGTGGATTGCCGGATAGAAAAGTTAGAGCAAGTTTGGATGGTGAATTTTTAGAATATGAATTTACAGTTGATAGTTTAGATTTATTCAGTGGATATGGAATTAAGATTGTAATGTCCAGTTCCAATCAAGCACAAACACCTCGTTTTGCGGATCTTAGAATTATTGCACTCAGATGATAAAAGTAAAAGGACACTCCAATTTATACAGAGATGAAAATACCGGTGCTATCGTAAATTACGATACTGCCGGATATAATCAATATGTGAATACTATTACACAAAAAGATTTACGTAAAAAAGAATTGGATGAGATGAAAAAAGATATTAATGATATAAAATATTTACTTCAAGAAATTTTGAATAAATAACTGCTTATAAATATCTAAAGGTATATTAGCATCATAAAATAATGGCTGTTTATGTATCAAATATTGTTATCGAACAAGGATTTGATTTTGATACTTCATTTCAATTAGAAGATACCAGAACTAATTCCCCATTAATATTGAGCAATGCTTCTGCCGAATGTAAATTGAGAAAACATTATGGTTCTACATCATCAGTATCTTTTGCATCGTCAATAACTAGTCCCGATTTAGGAATTATTTCCATTTCATTGAATGCATCACAAACTGTAGATATGAAACCTGGTAGATATGTTTTCGATGTAAAATTAACAAATTTTGGCAAAGAATTTAAAGCTGTAGAAGGTACAGCACTAATAAGAGGGGGAGTAACTAGGTAATGCCAAGTATAAACGATAGGATTGGTTCTCAAAATGTAATCCGTGTTTTATCCAATGCTTCTGCTCCACCGACACGGTTATTAAACTTAACTGATGTAGATTCCACTCTAAAAAATAGAGATGGAATGATTTTGGTATGGGATTTGGCAACAGAATCCTTCTATATGACGGACACGATTGATTCGTCATCTTTAAATATTACTGGTATTGCGACATTTTCAAATACTACCGACTCTACATCATCAATTACTGGTGCTTTAGTTGTTAATGGTGGAATTGGAATTGGTAAAGCAGTCAATATTGGAGGAAATATATCAGTTGCTGGTATCTCAACTTTTGCATCAAATGTTGATATTAATGCTGCAGTTGATATTTTAAATAGTTTAAATGTTAACGAAACATTTGAATCTGTTGGAATCACAACTCTTGCTTCTGCAGGTGGTATTACCACTACTGGAGGACATTTATATGTAGGGTCCAATTTAGAAGTTTCTGGAACTTCAAACTTTATCGGAAATGCCATATTTAGAGGTGGTACAATTGGAATTGGTGATTCTACTGGAGATGATATTGATGTTGGAGGTGAATTTGTATCTAATTTAGTTCCAAATACTGATAACACTTATGATATTGGTATTACGACACAAAGATGGAGAGACGGAAAATTTTCTGGTCTTGTAACGACTACTAACTTATTTGTTTCTGGAGTATCAACTTTCCATGGTGATAACTATATTACAGGAAACTTAAGGATAACTGGATTTGCCTCTGTTACTGAAGGTTTATATTACGATGCTAATGACTATGACGGACCAAATGGAATTGCTTATTTCGATAATACCGGAAAACTAATTGGTGCTGCCAGTACAGAAAATGCATTGACTGAAAGTTATTTTGTATTAACGACCAACAATGTAGGAATTCCTACGTGGACTTCGGTAATTGATGGAGGATCTTACTGATGGCAAAACCCAACACTAGACAAGGACTTATTGATTATTGTCTGAGACAACTTGGAGCACCAGTTTTAGAAATAAATGTTGCTGATGAACAGATTGATGATTTAATTGATGATACTATTCAATACTTTAATGAAAGACATTATGATGGTGTTGAGAGAATGTATTTAAAATATAAAGTATCTCAGGATGATATTGATAGAGGAAAAGCTAGTGGTATAAATGGAGTTGGAATTGTAACAACAACAGGAACTTCAACTAATATAAGTGGTGTTGGGATAGTTACTTCAAATTTTTATGAAAATTCTAATTTTATTCAAGTTCCAGATTCTGTAATAGGAATTGAAAAAATATTCAAATTTGATACTAGTACAATTTCTGGAGGAATGTTTAGTATAAAGTATCAACTTTTTCTAAATGATCTTTATTATTTTAGTTCTATAGATTTATTGTCATATGCAAGGACAAAAACATATCTGGAGGATATTGATTTTTTACTTACCACTGACAAACAAATAAGATATAATAAGAGGCAGGATAGATTATACTTAGATATAGACTGGGGAGAACAATCTAAAGACACATTTTTTGTAATTGATTGTTATAGAGCACTTGATCCAGAAAGGTTTTCTCAAATTTATAATGACAGTTTTGTTAAAAAATATCTTACTGCATTAATAAAAAAACAATGGGGACAAAATCTAATCAAATTCCAAGGTGTAAAACTTCCTGGAGGTATTGAACTAAATGGTCGTGCATTATTTGAAGATGGACAAAGAGACTTGGAAGATATAAAACAGAAAATGTCTTCTGAATATGAACTACCACCTTTGGATTGTATTGGTTAATAATTATGACATTGAATCCATTTTTTCTTCAAGGTTCTTCGGCTGAACAATTTCTTGTTCAAGATATAATCAACGAACAATTAAAAATTTATGGTATAGATGTATATTACCTACCTAGAAAGATTTTTAAGACTGATGACATAATTCGTGAAATACAATCTTCTAAATTTGATGATAGTTTTTTGATAGAAGCATATTTGAATAATTATGATGGATATGCTCCTGATAGTGATATCATGACCAAGTTTGGTCTTAGATTGAAAAATGAAATAAGTTTGACTATATCTAGAGAAAGATATGAAGAATTTATTGCTCCGTTTTTGGAAGGTATTTCATCGGGAATTAGAGATGCAAGAATAACAATTGGTTATGATTTTGCCGATTTGATTACAAGACCAAAGGAAGGTGATTTAATTTATTTTCCACTAGGAGAAAGATTATTTGAAATAAAAAGAGTTGAATCGGAAAAACCATTTTATCAACTAGGAACTAATTATGTTTATGAATTGAGTTGCGAACTTTATGAATATGAAAATGAACTTATTGACACTTCAATTGAAGAAGTTGATAATACTGTAGAAGATGAAGGATATATTACAAGTATTACAATTGTCGGCAACGACGGTGACCCCATTACCGGATCTGCATCAACTGCTACTGCATTGGCAGGAATTTCTTCCCATTCTATTAGTGAAATATTTTTAAATAATGATGGTAGTGGATATGTTTCCACTCCTACAGTAACGTTCTCAAATCCACCAAATCTTGCCGGAGGAGATTCCCTTGCCACGGCGGTTGCAATTACAACTAATAGAGCAAACGTACAATCTATTTTAAGATTGGAATTGACAAATGGTGGATCTGGATATACTAATGCACCAACAATAACAATAACTGGTGGAGGAGGAACAGGAGCTGCGGCAACTTGTTCTGTCGGAGGAACAGAGTTTAGTGTTTCTTCTATGTCGATTACTAATAAAGGACGTGGATATTCTATTCCACCTACAGTAATTATTGGTAGTCCTGGAGTAGGAATTACTGCAACTGCAGTTTCTGGAATTGTTGATGGCAAACTCGATTATATTAGAATACTTAATGCAGGTATTGGATATACTCAAGCACCTACGGTTTCTATAACAGGATTATCTACGGTTGGTGTCGGAACTTATGTCTATAACGAAACCATAACTGGAGAATCGTCAGGAGTAACAGCAGTAGTTAGAGATTTTAGAACTACTATTTCGGCAGTACCTGGTATTCTTCCTGTTACCAATATTAGAGTTTCACTAAATACTGGTAAGTTTAGTCCTGGTGAAACAATTGTAGGAACAATTTCATCTGCTAGATATACTGTTTTGGATTATGATACGGAGAGTTATGATAATCCATATGACACTAATGAAGAAATAGAATCGGAAGCAGATGATGTTATAGATTTTTCAGAATCAAACCCATTTGGTACTTATTAATGTTAGGAACATATTTTTATCACGAAATTATAAGAAAAACTATTATTAGTTTTGGAACATTATTCAATGACATTTCCATCAGGCACACAAAGAGTGATGGTAGCATTTTAGATGAAACAAAAGTTGGTCTTTCTTATGGACCAATGCAGAAGTTTTTGACAAAAATTCAAGAACAAGATCAGTTAACAAAACCTATTGCAATTACTCTTCCGAGAATGTCATTTGAAATGACCACAATTCAATATGATTCGACTAGAAAAACTGGAGTTACTCAAACATTTAAAGCAAACGATACTACTGATAATAAAACAAAGAAAGTTTTTATGCCGGTTCCATATAATATTGGATTTGAACTTAATATTTTCAGTAAATTAAATGATGATGCTCTTCAAATTGTTGAGCAGATACTTCCTATTTTCCAACCATCATTTAATTTGACTGTTGATTTGGTCAGTTCTATTGGAGAAAAAAGAGATATTCCAATTGTTCTTGATAGTATTGATTTTCAAGATGATTATGAAGGATCATTTCAAATCAGAAGAGCATTAATTTATACTTTAAGATTTACTGCTAAAACTTATCTGTTTGGTTCTATTGCAGATACTTCTGATGGACTCATCCGCAAAGTTCAGGCAGATGTTTATAGTAATACTAATACAAAGACTGCAAAACGTGAAATGAGGTATACTGTTGTTCCTGATCCCATTACTGCCGAACCTGGTGATGATTTTGGATTTACCGAAGAATGGACGTTCTTACCAGACTCTAAAGATTATAGTCCTACTAGACAAAAGGATATTTGATTGTTATGGATAATAATTATGATTCAATCGATAAAGCTTTGAATATTGATAGTGATATTGTTGAGTCAAAACCAATCAAAAAACTAGAGATTATAAAATCCAAAGATGATGATATAGAGAAAGATTATGTCTATAGTCGTGCAAACCTTTACTCCCTCATAGAGAAGGGTCAGGAGGCAATTAACGGCATTATGGAAGTAGCAGGGGAAGGAGGTAGCCCTAGGGCATACGAGGTCGCAGGACAGTTGATTAAGAGTGTTGCGGATACTACAGATAAGTTGATCGATTTACAAAAGAAACTTAAGGATGTAGAAGACGAAACTAAGAAAACTACAAACAATGTTACTAACAATGCAGTGTTTGTTGGGTCTACATCAGAACTTCAAAAAATGCTTAAGCAAGGGTTTCTAAATAATAAAGAATGAACTATTTTTCTATAGATGAAAAAGTGTAAGCAAGGATATTATTATTGTTATACTGATGAAGTATGTAAACCCATTCCAAAAGGTTTGAAGATGACCGCTAGATTTTCTGGTGGTGGAAAAGAACCAGAAGAAACTGGCATTGGTGTGCCCACAAATGGTAATGGAGAAAGCACTAACAGTAATGATGGAGATGGTGGTGGTATGAGTGAAGAAACCATCGTAGAAAAACTTAATGGTAAGTTCGACTGGGGAAATAAGTCAGAGTCTGTAGAGTACTCTGACTGGAGAGATGATTTCAAAGCAACTGAATATGAGTTCGTTGATATTATCAAACCAGAACCACTGAAAGGTAAAACACTTGAAGAGAAGAAGGAAGAATCAAAAGTCGGTGGTGGCAATCTAAAAAAACTTACTGCAAAAGCAGTAAGAAGAGTTGATGCCGATGTTGATGGTGATGTTGATAGTGTAGATATGAAGTCTCCAGAGACTGGTGAATTTGTTCCTTCACCTGATGGTAAGAAACTAAAACCTAAAGTAAGGTTTGAAGATACTTCAGATTGGGGGAGTAAACTTGGGATTGTTGATGTAATTTTATGAGTGACGTATATCTTGGTAATCCATTATTAAAAAAGGCAAATACTGCGATTGAGTTTACAGAAGATCAAATTATTGAGTTCTTAAAATGTAAACAAGATCCTATTTATTTTGCAAACAATTATATTAAAATTGTTTCTCTCGATGAAGGTTTAACGCAATTTCATCCATATCATTTTCAAGAAAAATTAATTCATAATTTTCATAATAACAGATTTAATATCTGTAAGATGCCTCGTCAGACAGGTAAATCTACAACTGTTGTGGCTTACCTTCTTCATTATGCTGTTTTTAATGATAGTGTTAATATTGGTATTCTTGCTAACAAAGCAGCGACTGCCAGAGAATTACTAGGTAGATTACAAACTGCATATGAGAACTTGCCTAAAT
>Ga0163108_10001809_pt1 | contig 15596 bp, 13 predicted proteins | sample Fk1155metaG_FD_109644 | JGI IMG/M metagenome (GOLD analysis project Ga0163108, IMG submission 109644) | Marine microbial communities from the Central Pacific Ocean - Fk160115 155m metaG | ecosystem: Environmental > Aquatic > Marine > Oceanic > Photic zone | place: The Central Pacific Ocean...
AAAGACAAAAAAATTAGAAAAGAAAACTTTGTTTTAAGCTTCAATGAAAAAAAATCAAGCTTTAAACCGATAATCGATGACGTTGCTGAAACTCATTGGGTGCAATATTTGACATCACAAAACACCTATTATCAAGATCTAGAAAAAAAAGAACAGTTAATCATGCTTTCATTTATTGGAAAAGAGGTCCCTATTAAAGATTCATTACCTGTAAGAAATTGGAAAATCACTAAAAAAAAGAGAACAATTGGTGGTTACGAATGTACAAGAGCAATATATGAAAAGAATGACACCACAAGGATTTATGCTTGGTTTTCTGTAGATATTGCTCCTTCAGTAGGACCTGAAGGGTTTTGTGGGCTTCCTGGCACCATTCTAGGGATTGCAACTGAAGATGGTGGCATCGTTTATTTTGCAAAAGAAATAAAAGCCATCAAGGTAAGTAAAGATGAATTCAAATATGATTTAGGAAAGAAAAAGGTATATACACTAAAAGAATTTAAAGAAAAAATGAAAAAAGATTTTTCAAAAGACCCTCGTTCAAGAAAATTCGTTAAAGATCTTTTCAGGTGGCTTTAATCTGATGCAATTGTTATAGACACCTCATCCACATCTCCATTAATTGGTGGAGTTAGTTTTCTTATCTTGACACTTAAGCCTTCTATATTATTGATCTCTTTTTCTATTCGATCATAAATTCTTCTTCCCGCGTGCTCAATTAATTTTGATCTAACAGCCATTTCTTCTTTAACAATTTTGTTCAAATAAACATAATCAATGGTTTGACTTAGATTATCCGATTTAGAAGCTTCTAAAAAATCGGTTTTAATCATAATATCCACAATATAATGCCCACCAATAATTGCTTCTTCATTCATGCAACCATGATAAGCATATAGCTTTATGCCGCTAACTTCAATGATGTGTTGCATGTAATATTTTTTGAACAGAAACCAATCCGTTTTCCATTCTGTTTAGTACTTCTTTTTTTCCAAGAAATGATGCGATTTCAAACATCCCAGGACCCATCGCTACACCAGTTATCAATAATCTGAATGGAAGCAAAACCTGTCCAATTTTAACTTCTTTAATATGAACGAATTCTTTAAATGCCATTTCAATTTCAGGAGCGACAAAAGATTCTATTTGAGAAAGCTCATCTTTCCATTCTTTCATTAATTCAGAGGTGTTCTCTTTCCATTTTTTGTTTATCAACTTAGAATCAAAGTTACTTGGAGGATTAAACAAATAAACTCCTTCAGAAAGAATATCAGAAACAAAAGTCGCTCGTTCCTTCATAAGCGAAGAGATTGTTTTTAATTTATTTAACTCCAAATCTAAAGGCATATTTAGTTTCAATAAATTTGCTAAAGTCTCGTCAGATTCATTACGCAAATACTGTTGCTGAAACCAACGTGTTTTATCAGGGTCAAATTTTGCTCCAGATTTAGAAACACGATCCAAGCTAAAAGATTGGACTAATTCTTCAAGACTAAATATTTCTTGAGCAGTCCCTGGATTCCATCCAAGAAAAGCAAGCATATTGATAAATGCTTCAGGAAAATACCCTTTTTCCTTATATCCCGAATATAATTCTCCTTCTGTCGTTTTCCAGTCCATTGGAAAAACAGGAAACCCTAATCTATCGCCATCTCTTTTAGATAATTTTCCATTACCATCGGGTCGTAGCAATAAAGGGAGATGAGCAAATTCTGGACAATCCCACTCAAATGCTCTATAAAGAAGAACATGAAGAGGTGCTGATGGCAGCCACTCCTCTCCCCTAATTACATGAGAGATTTTCATCTGATAATCATCAACTACGTTTGCTAAATGATAAGTTGGCATTCCATCAGACTTAAACAAAACCTTATCGTCTAAATTGTTGGTATTAACAACAACCCAACCTCTAATAATATCATTAAAACGAAGTTCTTCATTTCTTGGCATTTTCATTCGAATAACATATGGCTCACCTTTAGAAATCAAATCATCCACTTCATCTTGTGGCAAAGTAAGAGAATTCTTCATTGAAGAACGAGTTATTCCATTATATTGCCAGTTAGGCATACCCATTTGCTTTGCCTGTTTTCGCATTGCATCAAGCTCTTCTGCCGTATCAAAAGCATAATATGCTTTATCTGAAGAGATTAATTGGTCTGCATATTCTTTATAGCTGCTTTTTCTTTGAGATTGAATATATGGCCCATAATCGCCACCTATTTCTGGACCTTCATCAGGAAGTATTTTGCACCATTTTAAAGATTCCAAAATATATTGCTGTGCCCCTTCAACAAATCGTGTTTGATCCGTATCTTCAATACGTATAATAAAAACACCATTGTTTTTTTTTGCAAATAAATAATTATAAAGCGCTGTTCTAACCCCCCCCATATGCAAGGGTCCCGTCGGGGATGGAGCAAATCTAACACGAACTTGATTTTGTGACATCTAAATATATTTTTTGCAAATGTAAACAGAAAAGAATAATCATTATCAAAAAAATAAAATCCTATTGGTTATAAATTCCTAAAACATTTTATTTAAATTTGACGACAATGTTATTGAAACGTATAAAGAACATTAAATTCATGCCTTGGATTCTTATTCCAGGCTTATAGTTTCATTAACTATTTTTTCACTTTTTTTATTTCAAATTAATTAAATCATTTATTATGAGCAAAATTATTGTATTGGGGGGAGGCATGGTAGGAAGTGCAATGGCTATAGACATGGCAAAGAAACACAAAGTATTGTTATGTGACATCAGTATGGATGTATTGCAAAAAGCAAAAAAGAAATGTAATGCTCTGGATATAATGGTACTTGATGCTAATAATAAAGACTTATTACATAGCACTATTAAGAGTTTTGATTTAGTTATTTCTGCTGTTCCTGGTTTTATGGGATACCGAACACTTAAAAACATAATTGAAGCAAAGATGAATGTTATAGACATCTCTTTTTTTCCTGAAAACTCTTTAGAATTAAATAATCTTGCAAAACAAAATGAAATTACAGCAATTGTGGATTGCGGTGTGGCTCCAGGAATGGATAATGTAATTCTAGGTTATTATAATGAATCTCATAAATTAACAGACTTTGAATGTTTAGTTGGAGGTTTACCAAAGGTGAAAAAATGGCCATTTTGCTATAAAGCACCATTTTCTCCTGTTGATGTTATCGAAGAATATACCAGACCAGCTAGATACGTTGAAAATAGCAAAATGATTATAAGAGAACCTTTGACAGATTGTGAATTCATTGATTTTGAAGGAGTTGGGACACTAGAATCTTTCAATTCTGATGGATTGAGATCTATTATATTCACAATGCCACACATTCCAAATATGAAAGAAAAAACACTCCGTTATCCTGGGCATGTAGAATATGTGCGAGTATTAAAAGAAAGTGGGTTTTTTGACAGCAACACCATTAATGTTAACGGCACTGAGGTCTCAAAAATTGACTTTACTTCGCAAATGCTTTTTAAAGAATGGAAACTTGGGGAAAATGAAGAGGAAATCACCGTGATGAGCGTCAAGTTAAAAGGGAAAAACAAAGATGGTCAGATAGAAGAAATAACCTATCATCTTCATGACGAATTCTGCAATGAAACAAATACATCATCTATGGCCCGAACAACGGGTTATACCGCTACAGCAGCTGCTAATTTGTTTTTAGAAGGTCTTTTTGAGCAAAAAGGTGTATTTCCTCCAGAACTAGTTGGAAAACATGAAAACTGTTTCAATTACTTTATGCAATATTTAAAGGAACGAAATATTCATTACAAGAAATCTGTGAAAACATTTTCCAATATAAAAAAAGAAGAAGTTATTGCATAACCCCTCATGAAAGAAAAACAAAAACTAGTTGTATTTTCTGGTGCTGGAATGAGTGCTGAAAGTGGCATTAATACCTTTAGAGATTCCAATGGTCTTTGGGAGAAATATAGCATTGAAGAAGTTGCTACCCCTGAGGCATGGAACAGAAATGCCGATTTTGTGACAAGTTTTTATAATCAAAGAAGAAAACAGATTTTGCAAACTTCTTATAACGATGCACATAGAGTAATCGCAGAACTAGAAGATCAATTTGAAGTGATTGTAGTTACACAAAACATAGATGATCTTCATGAGAAAGCCGGTTCTTCAAACGTAATTCATCTGCATGGAAACATTACACTTGCAAAATCTTCAGGACCAAATTCAGAAAAGAAATACTATCCAATAAATGGATGGGAACTTTCAAAAAATGATCTATGTGACGATGGACATCGTTTAAGGCCTCATGTTGTATGGTTTGGCGAAGCTGTTCCAATGCTAACGGAGGCTCAAAATATTATAGAATGTGCCGACTACTTTATTGTTGTCGGCACTTCTCTTCAGGTTTATCCTGCTGCCGGGCTTATTCATTTTTCAAATAATGCACAAAAGAAAATAATTATTGACCCAAATGCCAACACCATGGATGTTCCCAATGATTACATAAAAATTAATCTTCCCGCAACTCAGGGTATAGATCAAGTAAGAACTTTATTAAGCAAATAATTTAATCAAAATCAAATTCTTCTTCTTCTTCTTCTTTTATTTCCTCTCCAAGTTTATTTAATTTGTTTTTTAATTTATTGAGTTTGCTTTTAATCTTAGAGGGTTTTTTGTCTTTAATTGAATCCTGTGCCTTTTCATCTGGTTTATCTTCAAAATCAATTTCTATCTGATCCTTCACTTCTTCATCAGGAATATATTCGTTAACTGTTGTATCATTTTTATACAAACCAAAATCTTTTTTTAACATGGATTTAATTGTCTTTTTTTCTTCTTGTCGTTTCTTTTTGGCATTTTTCTTATGCCTTTGTTTATCCCACTCTATTTTAGGATCATCAATATTACCATGTATTCTTAAAAACACCCGAGTCCCATCATCTTGATCAACAATTTCTCCAAATTCATCTTCTTGTTGCTTTTTAAATGCATCTTTTAGATGAAAGGAAATAAGATAATCAATCTCATTATTGAATGCTTGTTCTCCTTGAATTGTGAAATCCAAAAAAGTAGATGAAACAGACATGGGAGGAATTATCACCTTTGAATTTCTAATAGATATCTTATTGTTAATTGTGGGAATTTTAATGTCTTTTAGGTTATTTCTAATATAGTTGACATTCTCATTTCCAATTGTTAATCTAGCAATTGGATTATTTAAATATTCCCCCATACTTTCTAGCGACTCTACTTTATAGAGGCGTAGGTTTTTAGCCTTTATATCTAAATCAGATTCCACTTTATCGTACATCAAGCCCTTTCTTAAGTCATAATAGGCCAATAATTTCATTTTTATTTTAAGGTCTCCTTGTAAATTTTTAGAATCTAATACTGATTGATAAAAATTATCCCATTCTCTCATTAAAGGGGAAATATTAATCTTTTTAGAAGAGATGATCGACTCAATTTTAATAATTTCTGGAGAGTTTTCACTTATAACAACATCTCCTGAGTAAGAAGCATCTGCATGATAAACATCAAAATTTGAAATTGACAATTCTCTTTTATCTAATTGAAGATCTGCTTCTGATATTTTAAACGAATGACCAAAGAAATCAAAATCATCAACAATACAATTCAATTTACCTTTCATATCTGAAGGAAGAACAAAGTTTCGCTTTGATGATGGCGAAGAAATTGAATCATAAAAATCCACAACATTTAATTTGTTGCTTTTAAATTTAAGATCTAAGCCCAAAACTCCATTCCTAAAATACCCCTCCACATTATCAATAATTCCTGATATAATCATATCCGATTCTCCAATATTTAATGATATTTCATTTAATTTAATCTTCTTTTTATTTAAAAGAAAACTGGCATTTATATTTTCATATGCATAAGAATCTTCCTCAAATTTTATTCTTGCTTCATTTAGATTAAAGGAACCATCAACCTTGTTAATAGTTACTGATTTCTCTTCATTATCACTTTGATTTATCACAAAATCAAAATCAGAATTCACCCCCATTTTCCCATTTAAATATTGAACTCCTGGAAGAGGTATCATCTTGCTTAAAATTCCTAAATGAATTTTTCCATTTGTATGACCTGTTAGATGGGGATTGTTGAAATTAGATATTTTAAGATTTGCATTAAAAGATCCACTATTAGTGATGCATTCAATCTTATCAATAAGCAATAAATCACAGGAATCATTAGAATAACTTCCTTTAACTTGAAGATTTTTAATGTGAGATTTCTTTATTGGATCCGTTAATTCACCATCTTTTATTCCAAAATAACATTGGACTTTAGGAACCTTCTTTTTATTGTAATCTCCACGGATTAACAAATCAAAATAAACCTCTCCATTTCCTTTCAAAGATGCCAAGTCCTTAGTTACATTATGATTAAAGCTCTCAATTAACTTTTTAAATTGCACCTCTTTTGTTTTGATATTAACCTTGTAATCATTTTTTGAAATATGGCCTTGAATCGCAAATGGCAATCCCGAAATATTTACAGTTGACAAAGGAATATTTATTGTGTTTTTTAGCTGGTTTACATCAACAGACATGTCTATTGTCACTTTTTTATTTCGGATCAAATTAACTTGACCACTTTTTAAATTATTTAATAATAAATCGCCATGTAAACTGAGTTTGTATTTTTTTTCATTAAAATCTCCTGTAAATTCAAATTCTTCAAGCTTTGTGAAATAAGATTGGTTTGTAGATTTGTTTTCGTATGAAAACTTCATCTGCTTTAAAAGAACACTTTTTAGGTTTAAATTAAACTTATCATCCTCGGATTTTTCAGGTTTTAGAATGTCATAATTTTCTTGGCCATTTTTGTCGACTTTTAATTTTATTGTCCCGGAATTAATCTCAATTGATTTAAACTCATAATTTTCTTTCCATATATCAAATGGATTAAGAAGTAATTTAATCTGCTTTGAATAAAGCAAAGTATCAGAAGATGGTTTGTTATAATGAACCCCAGCAACAAATACATTTTTTAAATTAATTGAAAGATTTGGGAATGTTGACCAAAATGTAAGTTCTACTTCATCTACTTTTAAAGGAGACTTCAGTTTTTCGTTAATTCCATCAATTGCCGATTGACATATATTATCTCTATTTAAATAGACAATTAAAGTCAATAAAAGCATTAACGACAAAACACTTATTGCAAACCACTTAATGATGCGCAAAACCTTTCTCTTCATTTTATAAAAATAACATGAAATAAGTCTTTATTTAATAAAACTAACTGCACTTATCAACGTTTTCATGTCAGTTGGTTACCAGTCAATAAAAAGAAATAAATTAAAAAAAAAGCCCGAATTACTTCGGGCTTTTAATATCATAAAACATTAAATTATTATTCAGCTACTACTTCAAAATTAAAGGTTTGTTTAACTCCTTTATAAAGATTAGCGACTGCTTCGTATGTACCAAGTTCTTTAATTGGTTCATTTTTAATGCTAAGAGATTTTCTGTCAATATCAAAACCACTCTTTTTAAGTGCTTCTGACAATTGAAGTGTATTTACCGATCCGAAAATCTTTCCTTTTTCTCCTGCTTTAGTTATAATAGTAGGTGTTAAATCCACCAATTTAGCTGCTATTGCTTGTGCATCTTCAGCTAATTTATTTTCCTTATGAGCTTTTTGACGCATCACCTCTTCATGAGCTTTTCTTGCAGAGGCCGTTGCTAATACAGCATAACCTTTAGGGATTAGAAAATTTCTTCCATAACCTGATTTCACCTTAACAAGGTCGTTAGTATAACCAAGCTTATCTACGTTTTTTTTAAGTATTACTTCCATGTCTATTGCTTAATTATTTTAACATATCACCAACGTATGGCATCAATGCCAAATGTCTAGCGCGTTTTATTGCTTGATTAACTTTCTTTTGATATTTTGCAGATGTTCCGGTTAATCTTCTTGGAAGTATCTTCCCTTGCTCGTTAACCATATGCAATAAATAATCTGCATCTTTATAATCAATAAATTTAAAGCCATTTTTCTTAAAACGACAATATTTATTACGCTTAATGTCAATATTAATTGGAGTTAAATATCTAATATCATTTTGTGCCATAATTCTTATTTTTTAAATTAATTACTAAGCTTCAACAGCTTTTTTCTTTCCACTCAATCTAGCTCGACGTGTTTCAGCATACGCCTCATGATGAGAATCCATTTTCACGGTAAGAAAACGAAGTAAACGCTCATCACGCTTCAACATTAATTCAAATTCCGCAATATTCTCACCTGCCATTTCATGTTCAATCAAAAAATAAAATCCAGTGGACTTCTTTTGAATCGGATAAGCAAGTTTCCTTAATCCCCAGCTTTCACTATGCCGGACTTTTCCTTTGAGGGTCTTTATTTCGCCCTCGATTTTTTTCACTGCTTCCTTTGTCTGATCTTCAGACAAAACGGGAGTTAAAATGAAAACAGTTTCGTATAAACTCATAATTATTATATATTTATTTTGGGGTGCAAAGATATGCATTTTATCTTTTAAAACAAGCAATTAAACCCTTAAATGAAATAGCTAACATCTTATATGTCAAATAATAGACTATTTATAGATAAAATGAGTCTTTATCAATTGACCCATTATTTTTAAATAATTTAGTAAAAAATTAATTTTCAATAATAAAACATTAATGCCAAAAAATAAATTCTACCATCTTCTTTTTTTAACACTTTTTCCTTTTTATGCTTTTTTACAACTTGACGAAATTCATTTAAAAGAAATCATGAAAGGAGATGAGTTTGTCGGAAACCTTGTCTTTAACCAACAATGGCATGTTAATGAAGGTTCCATCATATATAAAAGAAAAATAGATAATCAGATAAAAGATTACAGATATTATATTCAAAAAAAAATAAGTGTTGAAGTAGAAAACAAAAGAGTTATTGATCAAATTCCTTATGACTCAAAACAAACCAAATTTAAATCCAAATATTTCATTCATGATGGGATTCTATATAATATTAATCAAGAAGATGAAATTAAAACTATCTACAAAACAAGCGGCTATATTACAAATCTTCAAAGAACAAATAATAAAGACATTATTGCTTTTGAGTCGGGAATAAATTTATTTGAATACAATCAGAAAAAAGGTTCTATTATACAGCTAACAAATTTTATAAATAAAACTAAAAAAGAAATAAAAACTGACCACAGCCCGGTAAAAATCCAGCAAGAAAATTTATTTCAACATTTTAGCAATAATGCAAGCTCTAAAACTGAAGAAAAGCACTTTAAAAAACAATATTTAGGGGAAGGACAAATTAGTAATATTCAAATTTCACCAAACAGAACAATTATTGCTGTTCGAATAACAAACAAACCAAGCAAAACTCAAACAAAAGTAACGAGTTTTGTCACTAAAGATGGGCATACAAAAACATATAATGCTAGACCAAAAGTTAGCAAATCAGAACCCAATCAAAAACTAGCCATTTACAATTTAATCGAGGACACTTTATGTTGGATAGATTTTTCAAAACTTAAGAATATTCGAAAAATGCCTTCTTACTTATACCAAAATGAAAAACACACATGCAAACAACAATTTTATAAAGAAGATCGAGCCATTTTTATTCATCAACTTCATTTCAATAATTTCAATAATAAAGCCCTTATAGACATTAGATCTGCAGACAATAAAGATAGATGGATTGTTTCTCTGAACACGACAACACTTAAATGGGAAGAAATAGAACATCAACATGATGAAGCATGGATAGGTGGACCTGGAATATCTGGATGGAATATGGTTGACGGAACCCTTGGCTGGATGAAGAATGGTAATGCTTGTTATTTTCAATCAGAACAAAGTGGTTATTCTCATTTATACACCTATCAGTTTAAAGGTCAAAGAAAACAGGCCCTAACTAATGGGAAATGGGAAATCTATGATGTTAAATTATCTTCAAATCAAAAAACTTTTTACATCACCTGCAACAAATCGCATCCAGGAAATAGGGATTTTTATCACCTTGATATAAATACTAAAAAATTATCTCCAATTTTAACCAATAATGGCTACCATGATGTATCTCTTTCTGCTGATGAAAAAAATCTATTAATTCGCTATTCCTATAAGAACAGACCATGGGAGCTTTATCTTGCAAAAAACAAACCTGGAGCAACCTTGGAACAAATAACCGATTACACAAATTATTCATTTAAAACTATAAAATGGCAAGAACCCGAAGTTATTCAAATCAAAACCAGCGATAACGACACTGTATACGCACGTTTGTATACTCCTAACACAAACACCAAAAATAATGCAGCAATTATTTTTGTACATGGCGCTGGTTATCTTCAAAATGCGCATAACTACTGGAGTTCTTATTTCAGAGAATTTATGTTTCATAACATGCTATTAAGGGATGGCTATACCATTCTTGACATTGATTTTAGAGCAAGTAAAGGTTATGGAAGAAATCACCGAACAGCTATCTATAGAAATATGGGAGGAAAAGACCTTTCTGATCAGTTAGATGGAAAAAGGTGCTTAATCGAAAAACACGGCATCGATGAGAATAAAATAGGTATTTATGGTGGTTCTTATGGTGGATTCATAACCCTAATGGCATTACTCAAACACCCAGGTGAATTTGCATGTGGAGCAGCTTTGAGATCTGTTACAGACTGGATGCATTACAACCACGAATACACCAGTAATATACTAAATTACCCTAGCACTGATTCGATTGCCTATTATAGAAGTTCTCCAATAAATTTTGCGCAAAATCTTGAAGATCCTCTTTTAATGTTACATGGAATGGAAGATTCAAATGTGCAGTTTCAAGATGTCGTTAGGTTAAGCCAACGGTTTATTGAACTTGAAAAAACAAATTGGGAACTTGCCGCTTTCCCTGTAGAGGGGCATTCTTTTAAAGAAGCATCTAGCTGGCTTAATGAATACAGAAGAATTTATAACTTGTTTAATAAGCATTTACTAAATAAATAAAATGCAAGTCAAAGAATTATCAACATCTGATGAAATGATTTTGTTTCACCATATTATATCTGAACTATATCCAAAAATGACTGTTAAGGAATATGAGGCAAAACTCATTAAAATGATCCCTCATAATTACAAGCAAGTGGCTGTTTTTAATGACAAAAATGAATGTTTAGGTGTTAGCGGGTTTTGGATTGGAAATAAACTCTGGTGTGGAAAATATATGGAGCTTGACAATATCATCATAAAAAAAGAAAACCGCGCTTCAGGTGTTGGATCTTTCCTATTTAAATATTTAAAAGAAAAAGCACAAAAACTTGAATGCAATATTATAACTCTAGATTCGTACTCCACTAATTTCAAAGCTCATCGTTTTTTTTACAATAAAGATTTTTCCCCAAAAGGATTTCACTTTGTTAAAATTTTAAACAAAAAATCCATTCGTTAATACGACAATTTATTTATAACCTCATCAATAGTGATTTTTTCAATACAGTTACACATTTTCCCTAAACTACAGGGTTTACAGTTTTCATCATAAACAAGTGTTTGAGATTTTTCACCAAGAGGCTTCCATCTTCCCGGATGAATTGGCTTCCTTTGGGAAAACAAACCAATTGATTGAATACCACACAAACCACCAATATGAAGCGGCCCTGTTGAGCAAGCAACAATTGCATTTGATTGAGATATTAAAAACATAAGTTGTTGTAAATTTAATTTCCCAGTAGAGTCTATGATTAACTTATCTTCTGGAATTAAGGATCTAAAAAGAGATCCTTCATTCTCTGTTCCTGTAAAAACAACTCCAACTCCCTTTGAAACCAAGCTCTTTGAAAGTGAAATGTATTTATCAATAGGCCATTCCAATGCACTACCTTGAGATTTAGGATGGAGAATTACCACTTTTTGATTACACAAAAACGAAGACAATTCATTCGGCAATTTATTTTCAAAAGGTCTGAGTTGTTTATGGATATCCCTTATTTCAAAAAAAGAAGGGATTTTTTTCAATCCAAGTGGTTGTAACAAATAGAAATTAAGTTGTGCTTCATGTAAAGAGGATCTTTTTCTGGTAAAGGAAACTTTTTGATTACATGTAAAAAAATGAAATAGTCGGTGGGAAGTTCCCACTCTATTTTTAATTTTTGCTTTTTTTGCAAGCCTTGCTATTTTTTTGTTTGGAAAAACATGCAAAATCCAATCTGCTTTCAAGTCAACAAAAAAGGCAATCTGCTCAGATTCCGAACTATTCACAAAATTATCTACAGAGATAATTTGATCCACAAATTCCACATTAGATAATATCGGAATGGTATAATTCTTACATAAGAAAGTTATTTTCGTTTTTGGAAATTCTTTTTTTAACCAAGCACAAAGAGGAAGAGTTAAAACAACATCTCCAATGCTATCTGTACGAGATATAATGATTTTCTTAGGAAACTCTTTTTTCACGATTAAGACGTCTTAATTCGGTGTACTTAAAATAATTTGAACCTGCACTAATATAGGCAATTTTAAAGCCAGAAAGGCCATCCATAAAACCCATTTTAATTATATACATGGAAAAAAATCTTCCTAAAGCACTTAAAAATGGAGTAAAAAAATATGCTTTTTTACCTTGTTTAAGGTATTTCTCTGCCGTTAATTTGGAATATTTATCTGCTCTTTTTTTATGTTGTTTCTCAGAAACATAAGAGTAATGAAAAAGCTCTCCGATAAGCAACTTTCGTTTTAGATTATCTGGAAAAGATAATGTTTCGTGAACAACATCACCGACCCATTTACAATCTTCTTTTGGAAAAATCCTTGTTTTTATATCAGGATACCAACCAGAATATTTTATCCATTTTCCACAGTAGTTAGTTAATCTGCTTAAATCATAAACTCCATTAACACCTTCAGATTTAATTTTTTTAATGGAGTTTTGCAATTCAGAACTTAATTCTTCATCGGCATCAATAGATAAAATATATGAATGAGCAGCTTGAGAATTTAAAAAGTTTTTACTGGCCGAATACCCCTCCCATTTCTTTTCAATAACCCGTACTTTAAGTTTATTACATATTTCAACTGTTTTATCGGTAGAAAAAGAATCTAAAACAATAATTTCATCCGCAATAGGGAGAACAGAGCGAATACATCTTTCAATATTTCGCTGTTCATTTAATGTTATAATAACTACCGAAAGTAATTGAGGCATGGCTAATTAATTTTAACACTTTTCCATACAGCCTGAATCTCTCTCAATGAATGAGTCCAGCTAGTAGTTGATGGCGCATCTACATATCCACTAACACAAATAACTTTATTTGTTTTGGGATGAACAAAATTAAAAGCCCAAAAAGCTCCTCCTGTACCATTTTTCTTGTAATTATGTTTGAATTGAAACATTCCTCTTATTTCTTTTCCTTTAATTGATTCTGAATAATTATATGTGTTCTCAATTTCTGGATAAACAAATTTATTATATTGAGTTCCCATATAATAACCTTCACTTTCATGAGGCACATTATAATGAAGCATTGTATCTCTTGCTTTTAAAAGTGAAGACAAGTTTAACTGCGAAGGACCATCATAATCATATTGATAAATTAATATTCCAGAATTTATTGTTCCCGGATCTTGAGTGCCATTTCCTTCAAAAACTATAGGCCTAGATGCCGATGGGAATTCTAAACGATAGAAGTTTTTTCTAGTTGTTACAATCTTTGAATTTTCAGGCAAGGACAAACTAATTCCAAAATTATTTTTAATCTTTTTTTGAATGTGTGAATTATTCTTCCTTTCATATTTTTTTATCAAGCGAACCCATTCGAATCTATCAAAATATTGATGTACAACCCCTAATTTATTTTCACAAATCTGAGCAAGCTCGAGCTGATTTTTTGCAGTAATTTCAACTACTAGCTGATCTTGAGCCCAAACATGGTATCTTTTTTTTACCAAAGACTTTCCTTTATGATTCGAGTTTATGTTAAGAAACAATGCATTACGATATCTTTTGCTTCCTTTTTCAAAATGATTTGGCGTTTTATGTATTAATTGAAATGTCGCAACATCAGGAAAATAGGGCATTATAAATCTCGTTAAGCTTGAATCTAGTTGTTTTTTAATCCCTGAATCCCATATAGATTGATCACAAACCACCAAAATTTCACCAACTTTCCCTGTAACCAAAACACCATCATCTTTAAATCTATCCTCTAAATATTCACATGATGAAAAAAGAAATGCAAAAAATGCAAGCAAAAAAAGTATATGAATATAATTACGCATTAATTTTATCTAATTCTAATTTTTTGACCAACTCTCAATCGATTTGGGTTAATTTTAGGGTTTAACGATCTTATTTTATTCAAACTAATTCCATTTTTTTTAGCAATAGAAGTTAAGTTTTCTCCGGATCTCACATAATGATACCTTGTAGAGTTATTGACAGGATTCACCTCTTTTACAATTGACTTCACCGGATTTTTTATGAAAACTTTAAGGTTCTTTCCAACAATTAAATCTACTGTTGTTAAATTATTCCAAGCCATAATGTTTTTTATTGAAACCTCATATTTAGTTGCTATGCTAGTCAAGTTTTGTTTTGGTTTTACTGAATGAATTAAATATGCTTTAATTTGTTGCTTTTGCTCGGTCACCGTTGTATCCTTCATTCTAGCAGAATCAATTTTTGATTGAGGGTTATAAATAGACTCTTCCAAAAAATACAATGAATCTTCTAAACCTGCTATTTCATTAGCCATATTCATCGGTAAAAGAATGCAGTTTGGAGGTTCCGATTTCGGAATAAATGTCTTCTTATAAGCAGGATTAAATTCTTGTATGCTTTCAATATCAAAATTAAGAAACTGAGACACTGTATACAGATGAATGCTATTTTTAAGGCAAATGGTATCTAAAAAAACACGTTTTTGCTTTGGTTTAACAGGAGTTAAATTATGTTCTTTATAATAATTCATAATATAAGTCGCTGCAATAAAGTTAGGCACATATCCCTGTGTTTCTCTAGGCAGATATGGGCGAACTTCCCAGTACGTTTTTTTATTTCCAGAACGACGAATCGCTTTATTCACATTTCCAGGACCTGCGTTATATGCAGCAAGAGCCAAATTCCAATCCCCATATATATCATGTAATTTCTTCAAATATCTACAAGCCGCATCAGTTGCTTTATAGGGATCCATTCTCTCATCTATATAAGAATTTTCTTTTAGACCAAAATATTTACCCGTTTTATACATAAACTGCCACAGCCCAAGAGCTCCAGCTCTTGATCTAACTTTTGGGCGTAGACCACTTTCAATAACAGAAAGATATTTTAATTCATCGGGGAGATTGTATTGCGCCAATTTTGATTCGTATAAATCAAAATATAAATTTGATCTTCCCAAAACAATTTTGATGAAATTTCTTTTTTTAATTGCAAAAAGCTTAATAACAGATATAGTTGATTTATTACAGTCCAGATGAAAATCACTGTTTTCATTTAGCTTGTTGAGCCGACTGCAATAAACACTATCTGAAAAGTTCGGTATTTCTGATGGATCATTTGAAATTAACTCACTTAAAGAATCTTTTTCAGACGGTGTCAAGG
>Ga0163108_10001810_pt1 | contig 15591 bp, 15 predicted proteins | sample Fk1155metaG_FD_109644 | JGI IMG/M metagenome (GOLD analysis project Ga0163108, IMG submission 109644) | Marine microbial communities from the Central Pacific Ocean - Fk160115 155m metaG | ecosystem: Environmental > Aquatic > Marine > Oceanic > Photic zone | place: The Central Pacific Ocean...
TTACAGATTCAATAAAAAATCGTCAAAATCCTGTCACAAAATTAAATAAAATGGTAAATAGTTTAAAAAGGAGAATCATCTGAATTGGATAAAAAAAATAGCACCTGGAATTAAATCATTATTGTCACCTATTAAAAAAAGAATGGCTAGGGGTGAAAAGAGTCTTTGGACAAATTGCGGTTGTGGAAAACTTACGCTAAGAGATGAATTTGAAAAAAATCTCTTTGAATGTCCTTCGTGCTCTAGGACTCATCTAATTTCATGTAAACAAAGATTTAATATATTTTTTGATGACTCTGAATATACAACGCTTGAATATGGTGTGCCTCCTGAAGATCCTATTAATTTTTCTGATCCAAAAGGGAAATACAGCGATCGATTAAAAGAATCGAGAAAAAAGGTTGGTGAACAAGAGGCCATGTTATTTGCTACAGGCTGGTTAAATGCAATGCCAGTAACTGTGGGATCTATGGATTTTTCTTTCTTTGGTGCAAGTGTAAGTCCAAGTGTCGGCGAATGTTTTCTCTCAGGGGTTCAACATAGCATCAACAATAAACAACCTCTGATTCTTTTTGTAACATCAGGAGGTATGCGTATGCATACGGGTATTTTAAGTCTTATGCAGATGACTAGAATGACTTTGGCTTGTAGCGAACTTAAAAAAAATAAAATTCCTTTTATTGTGGTAGCAGGAGGACCTTGTTTGGGTGGAACTACAGCTTCAATGGCAAGCCTTGCCGATATTATTATTTCGGAATCCAAAGATTTTCTTTGGGGCTTTAGTGGAAAACGTATCATTGAACAAAACTTGAGAGAAAAATTAGCTGATGAAGTTCAAACTTCTCAATGGGTTCTAGAACATGGTGGTTTAGACAAAATTATTCCACGAAAAGAACTAAGATCTGAAATTTACAATATTTTATCTATTTTATTGAAGGTTAAAGAAAAAGAGATTAACAATACAAACGATGTTGTCTCAATCGACGAGCCTCTACAAAAAACTCCAAAAGCGGTATAGCCGTAGAATTAATTTAGATTTAAACAGAATAAACAAAGTTTTAGCAAAACTAAATTATCCTCATTTAGTTCTCTCAAACCCCATAAATATATTGGGTAGTGATGGCAAAATGAGTGTGCTTACATCAATTAAATGTTTGCTAGAAGCTGATAAAAAAAAAGTAACTGCCTTTACTAGCCCACATTTATACGATGTTAGACACAGATTCTGGTTAAAAGATAAATATGTTTCGCTAAGCAAAATTAAAAGTTTAATTAAAATAATAGAAAAAACTAAATTAAAATTAACTCTCTTTGAGCTTTTAACTTGCATTTACATACTTGCTGCAAAAGAACAAAAAAATGTTTCTTATAATTTAGTAGAAAGCGGACTTTTGTTTAAAAAAGATAGTACTAATTTATGGGAATATCCAAGAGCTCAGATACTGACTAACGTAAATTTTCAACATCAAGAGTGGATTAGGCCAAAAACTTTGTCTGAAATTTGCAAACAAAAAGCTGGTTATCTTAGTAAACAAACTGTTATTTATATTGCTAAACAAAAATCAAAAACATTAGGAATCATAAAAAATATCCTGAAAAATAATTCAAGCAAAATAATTTATCCTTCCGCATGGAGCATTAAAAAGAAAGGTAACAATTATGTTTTTAGAGACAATAATAATAATATTCCAATTAAATCTAAATATATTTTTAGTAGAGCGTTAATAAGTAATTTAGGACTAGCTATTAAAGTTGCTCTGGACTTTGGGGTAAAAAGGAAGACGATTATAAAAACTATTCCTAAAATCAAGTTTGAAGGTAGAGTTCAATATCTAGAGAAAGGCAGACTGACTAAATTAATAAAAAAAAATGAAAAATTATTAGTTGATGGCTGTCATTCTGAAACAAGCGCAGAAAATTTAAGTGAATACTTAAAAACTCTAAAAAAACCAGTGTATGGGATCTGGGGTATGCAAAAAAATAAGATGCCTGAAAAATTTATTAAAAAATTTAAAAACATATTTAAAAAGATAATAACTGTAACAATCCCAAACGAACCTAACGCTCTAGATGCAAATACACTTAAAAAGATATGTTTAGAAAATAAATATAAATCAGAAAATGCTTCAAATATCACTGAGGCAATTAAAAAATGTTCAAGTTCTCAAAAAAAGATAATAGTGATATTTGGCAGCCTATACTTAGTTGGAGATGTTTTGAGTAAAAATTAAATATTTTCTTTGATCCAAGATACAATATTAGATTTGGTTGTTGCGCCAACTTTAGTAGCCTTGAGCTCCCCTTCTTTAAACAAAAGCATTGTGGGAATTCCTCTAATTCCATACTTAGTGGGAGTATTTGGCTCTTTATCAATATTGTGTTTAGCAATAATTATTTGATCTTTCATTTCATTAGAAATTTCTTCAAGTACAGGACCAATTTGTTTACAAGGACCACACCACTCAGCCCAAAAATCAACAACGGTAGGCTTGTCAGATTTGATAACGTCTTTTTCAAAATTTTCATCAGTAACTGTTTTTGTGGCCATAAATTATAAATAATTATTTTTTAATTAATGTCAACTAAGCAGAAGAATAAATTTTTTCTAATTCTTCAACGTATGCGTTAATTTCATCCAGTATGGGAAGCTTCTCTGTTTTCCCTTCTCTTTCAAATTTTTCTCTTAAAGTGTCAATTTCTGAATAAGTTCTTGGAATGGTGTTCCATTTTTCGGAATTGGTGCTTAAGAGTCTTTTAGCTAAATTTCTATGAATTTTATTGTAGTCTGACTTAGATAATATTTCTGGTTTTTCTTCATAAAGAAGTTTTTTTCCGAAGTAATGAAGTCTTTGATCTTTAAATTTATCTAATACAGATAGTTTTTTGTTCCATTCAGTCTTATGGAATTCGGGCATAATCTTATTGTCTTCTTTGCTTGTAAACTTTGTATAAATGCTTTCTTCTTCGTAAATATCCTCCTGTGACTTGGATTGTTCTTTTTCTTCTGCTTCCTCTTGTAAAATTAGACTGACTTTTTCCGCAAATTTCTTATTGTTTTTAATAAGGCTAGCGCGTTGATTTAATTTTTCACTGCCCAAAGTTTTATATTCATCAAATGCATCGCCATAAGAAGGATTCATTATTATAGGATGTTTATTATGCCTTACTGTTCTTAAAAATTTAGGATTCTTACTCATAGCTTCTTTTAAAGCTGGAATAGTCATTTTTAAATAAATACTTGGATCATGTTTTAAATCAAAGCATTTTGGCCATTGATATTTTGGATGCTGGCAAACAAAGGTTTGTACATATGGTCTGCTTTTTCCATAAAAGTATTCATTTGTACAAAAATAAAGTTCTCTTTTTATTATTTCTAATGTCTGATTTTTATCTGTTGTTAATTGACTCGCCTTCCAAACGTTGGATGCATTTTTATATATTATTTTTGCTATGCCTACTGTAGCAACAACATCTCCTATGGCGCTATGAGCATCTCCATGCTCAATTCCATTTAGTGGAGCTATTTGGTCCAATTTATAAATAGCATTACCTTTTTCGCTTATTGGATTTTTTAAGGTTTTAGGGTAGTAAAGATTCGCCGCTCTTGCTAAACCTAAAAGATCTCCTCTAGTGTTACCGCTTGTGCTTGTTAAGTAGGGATATTCTAGAGTTTTAAATAGTGTACTCCTCAAAAATTCTTCATCAAAATCAATGCTGTTGAATCCTATATAAGTTGCCTTTCCCCAACGATGTAAGATTTCAACAAATTGTCTAATCATTTGATAGTGAGAAAGATTAGAGGTTTTTAAAATCTTAGGAGAAGATTTGTTTACAATTAGGCTCATTGCCTCAGGAATAATTCCTGGACTCAGTCTGCATCTTGCTTCGTAACGATCTAATTCTTCAAGATTGTCGTTGGTGAGTATAGCCCCTACCTGAATAATTTGTCCCCAAGACTTATTTGATGAGCTGGTCTCAAAATCATAAAAAACAAAATTTGACATTTAGGAAAATTGATTATTTTAAGACCTTGATTTTACCAGAATTTTCTTCGACTGTCTCTTTTACTGTTCCCGGATCTTTGATGTTGTTAAGAGTGTTCATAATAGAACGGGCATCTCTTCCAAAGCTGTCAGTTGTGGTCATGGCTTGCTCTAATTTTTTTCTTAAATCTAAAATACCGTCAAAATGCTTTTCGAATCTTCGAGATATAAGTTTTAGATCATTATAAATCTGTGTTGCGTGTTTTTGAACCTTAAGAGTTTGAAAGCCTAAATGATACGACTGTAACAAAGCAGACAATGTATTTGGTCCTGCAATCGTAATCTTATACTTTGTTCTAAGTTCTTCAAGTAAGAGTTGTTTTGTTTTTGGATCTCGATAACTTGAAAGTTCAGCAAACAATCCTTCTGTCGGTGCGTATATAATTGCAAAATCTGTTGTTTTAGGTGGAGCAATGTATTTGGAGTTGACTGCTTTGGATTTAGATCTAAATGCAGCTGCTAAATCTTTTCTGGCTTCCGCTAAGGCTTCCTTATCTTTTAATTGGTAAGCATTATCTATTTCTTTAAATTTTTCAATTGGCCAATGACTATCTACGGGAACTAAAACATCTTGAAGTTTAATTGCAAATTCAACCGTGTCAGATGTTTCATCGGGTTTCATTTTAACGTTTTCTATATATTGAGATGCAGGCAATAAATCTTTCAAAAGTGATGCGAGAGAAAATTCAGCTAGAACACCGTATTGTTTTACACCAGCAAGAATTCTACTAAAATTATCTTGGCTTTTATTTAAAGTTTCGACTTGCTTATTAAAAACTCCTACTTTTTCATCCACTCTAGTTAAGGCCCCCGACATATCTTTAGCAATATCCTTAGACATATGGCCAAAAGACTGACTGAAAGATTCTTTAAATGAGTTAAATTCATCCTTAAAAGCTTGTTCAGAATTTGTTGTTTTTTCTGGCTTGTTTTTTAACAAAAACAAAATAACCCCAATATTAAGAACTATCAAAATAATAACTAAAATTATAAGTAGCGAATCCATTATTAACGTTTTACTATAGTATCAAGCAGATGAAAAATAAAACATTAGGAATAATAATAGTTTTACTTGGCGTTGTTATGATATTTGGAGAGCATGAAAAGGCGTGGATTGTGTCTGCTGTCTTAATTGGCGTTGGTAGTGGATTATTTTTTTGGAAAAATTAAAAAAGTCTTATGTGTGGAAGATATGTAATTACTAAACCAGTAACAAAAACTGCTAATATTGTTAAAACTAATATTAAAGTTGAAGACTCTGACAATTATAACGCGCATCCAACTCAAAAACTCCCAATTATAAAACCTTATACAAATGGAAAAGCTCTGGAAATTTCTGAATGGGGTTTAGTTCCAGAATGGTCAAAAAAACTAGAAAATTTTAAACCTTTAATCAATGCTAGACTCGAAACTTTGATGGAAAAAATCACTTTTAAAAATCTAGTTCAAACTTCAAGGTGTCTCGTGATAGCAGACGGTTATTACGAATGGGGGAAAAAAGAAAAAGAAAAAATACCTTATTATTTTACAAAAGAAGATAGCAGCTTAATGCTATTTGCTGCAATGCATCAAAATAACCAATTCTGTATCATTACAAGAAAAGCGGAATCCGGGTCTGAAATACACCAAAGAGAGCCACTGATTATTCCAAAGAGCCAGATTCCAAATTACTTAAATGTAAAAAAAGAAGCCCTAAATGTTTTAAATAGTATAAAACCACCTAAACTTAAGTTTCATCAAATAAGCAAAGACGTTAATAATCCAATGAATAACGACCCTGAGTTGATTAAAGCAATATAAATTTTCATATTTTTGACACAACTTGCAAAAAGATCAGAAAAAGAAATAAATTTAATCTTCTTTAAAATCACAATTGAAACAATTTTGAAACAATCTTTAATCAAATTAAACAATTAAATATTATTGTATGAAAACATTAATGATATTAGCTTCGTTAATTCTTTTAACTAATTGCACGGGCGGAAGCATAGCTAAAATGAAATTCGGCAAAAGGTGTACTGTTGCTGATTCAAAACAGCTTCAAGAGTCATCTTACGTTTGGTTTGTAAGTTCCGATGCTCTTTCTAATTTTGATAAAAGAATAAACAAGAAAAATTGTCTCGATAGTTAATTTAATCTTATAAATCTTCTGATTTATGATAATAAGGGGTATTAATTTACCCCTTATTATTTGCATGAATGATCTAAAAAAATACAATCTAATAAAAATAGCCATATTTACTCTTTTAGTTTTAAGTTGTATGTGTTCTCTAAGTTCAATGGAAAAGAAGCCATATCATCATTTGCCAGATGGAACTTTTAGAAATCCGGAAGGATCTCCTAAAAGAGACATTAATGTTAAATGGTCATACAAAATCTTTAATGCCGAAAGAAAAAAAATAAAAATCAATTTTCCAGAAGATCACGTTATCTCTAGTGAAGAAGTATTAAAAAATTTAGAAAAACATAAAAATAATGATTATGTTGCATGGATAGGTCATGCAACATTTTTGATTAAATTAGGTAATACTACAATTATTACCGATCCTGTTTTTTCTAAAAATACCGGACCTTGGTTTTTTGGTCCCAAAAGATATGTGGATTCTGCAATAAAATTAAATGATATTCCGAAGGTCGATTTATTTTTACTAACTCACAATCATTATGACCATCAAGATATGTCTACCATTAGAAATTTTCCTTATAAAAAAGCTAAAATTATTACACCTCTAAAATTATCTAGATATTTTAAAAATTTTAAGGATGTAAATGAACTAGATTGGTATGAAGAAATTAAAGTAAACAATGATTTAAAAGTAACTTTATTACCTGCTGTTCATTGGTCTAAAAGAAGTCTGTGGGATACAAATAAAACACTTTGGGGTAATTTTTTAATTCAATATAAAGATAAAAAGATTCTCTTTGCATGTGATACTGGTGTTGGAAACATATATAAAGATCTTGGCAAAGAATATGGGCCTATTGATTTAACTTTTATTAATATTGGTGCTTATAATTTCTATCCAATGATGCCAGTAAAAGATAAATCTGTTTATCATGCCAATCCTGAAGAAGCTTTAAGTATCGCTCGAGATTTAAAAAGTAAAAAAGTAATAGGCATGCATTGGGGAACGGTTGTGCTCAGTCTTGAGCCTATTATGGAGCCGCCAGTTAGATTTAAAAATGGTGCAAAAAAATATGGCTTTAAGAAAGATGATGCTATTATTTTTAAAATCGGACAAGTAAGTAAGCTTGATGAAATTTTAAATTAATTTACTTTTCTCTTTTTTCTTTCTCGGTCTAACAAATTAGTTAAGCTATCTACTAGAGCATCAGAAAATTTAAATATTTCACTAGTTTTGTATTCATTCGAAATACTCTTTTCAGGATTAGTTTTGTCTTCTACTATAATTCCTGAATCAGGATTGTTATCTTTAATATAAATAAGCATCAACCAATCTTCATCCGGACTATCATCCCATTTTATAAAAATTTCCCCAGTTTCAAAGCGTCTATCAATAACTCTCATAATACTTAAATACTTTGGAATCCATCTTTTGTTTATTTGAAAGACAGCTGAATGGGCACTACGAAAGTAACTTTCAAGAGCAAATTCTATCTTCTGTCGTTCAAGATTGTATTGTCTTTCTTTTTCTAGAAGAATTGATCGATCATCGCCTTCTTCAACTGTTACCCCCAGTTGCTCTACTCTCTCACGTATTTTTTGATCTCTTAAAGATTGATATTTCTGCTTAATCTTTTCTATTCTTTCTTCAACGCCAGAGTAGGATTCTCTTTCTTGACTTAATACGAATTTTTCTAAATTTTTAATCTCTAAAGCTTCTCGTCGACGAAACTGCTCAATTTTTTTCTCTAGCTTAATTTGTTCTAAAAATTTTCTTTGTTTTTCTGCTTGCTCCTTCCTAAGAAGTGCCTGTTCCATTCTTATAAATTTTTGAACGTCTTTTTTTCTTTCTTTTTCTAATTTTATTTCTTCTCGAAGCTCTTTTTGTTTTTCTTCAAGTGCTAATTGTTTTTCTAACTTAAGTTTTTTTACGGCTTCAGTTTTTTCTTGCTGCATTTTTTTAACTTTTTCTAATCTTTTTCTTTCATTTTCTTTGGCTTTTATAGCCTTATATTCATCAATTTTATCTGCAATTTTTTTGAAAAATCTTTGAATGGCCTTATCTAAATTAAAAGTGAAATTAAATCTAGGAGTTAATGCGTCCTGAAGTCTAATTATTCTCAAGATTATATTTTTTGAACTATTTTTGGTTTTGGCTTTTTTAAATCTTTTTCTTCTCTTAGGTAATCTTTTTCTTCTCTTAGGTAATCTTTTTCTTCTCTTAGGTAATCTTTTTCTTCTCTTAGATAATCTTTTTCTTCTCTTAGATTTTGTTATTTTTTTCTTTCGCTTTTTGATTTTTGATTTTTTTGTACGCTTAGATGATAATCTTTTTAATTTTCTTTTTGACTTAGATCTTTTTGATCGTTTTTTCTTTTTTTTCATGACCTGTATTTAAATAAATAACAGGTTTTATGAATAAATATAGTCTCTTCGATTGCTCGGAATTGCGTCAAAATTCTTCACAAGCTGTAATTGAAAAACAACAAGATCTCTATATTTAAAAGCAGATGCACAGCTCGCCAGATAAAATTCCCAGCACTTAACAAATTTCTCATCAAATAAGTCTTTAACTTCAGATCTTTTATTCATAAATCTCTCCAGCCAACTTTCTAGAGTCTTATCATAGTGACGTATTAGAGTTTCTACATCTGACACTACCAAACCTGATTTTTCTAAAGGTTTAATAATCTGTGAGTAAGAAGGAATTGCACCGCCTGGAAAAATATACTTTGTTATAAATGGTGAGCCTGGCGTGGGTTTGTCTATCGAACCGATAGTGTGTAATAAAGTTATTCCATCGTCTTTTAATAATTTATTTATTGTTTTAAAAAAAGTTTTATAAAATTTCATTCCTACGTGCTCAAACATACCTACAGAAACTATCCGATCAAACTTACCTTGTAACTCACGATAATCCACTAGTTGAAATTGCACCTGATTGTCTAAATTTAATTCTTTTGCTTTTTTATTGCAGTAGTCGATCTGATTTTTGCTTAAAGATATACCAACCACTTCGCATCCTTTTTGTCTTGCAATTTCAAATGACATGCCTCCCCAGCCACATCCGATATCTAAAATTTTTTGTCCTGGCTTAATATTTAATTTTGTAATTATATGGTTTAATTTATTTTGTTGTGCATCTTCTAAAGTTTCATTTGGATTCTTCCAATAAGCACAGGAATATTGTCTGTGTTTTTTATCCAAAAAGATATCATAAAGTTTTTCTCCTTTTTCACCGCCCACATCATAATGGTGTTGAATATCTTTTTTTGACTTCAGAGGAAGATTATAGTTGCTTGCAAACCTCCATAGCTGTAGTATTTTTTTAATAATATAAGCTGTAGTTGAAATTTCATCTCTACCAACATTTTTAAAAGCAAGATTTAAAAATTCACGCAATGAAGCGTTTTCAATTATTATTTCTCCGTTCATATAGGCTTCAGGAAATGACAGGTCTGGATTGATGACCAATTTCCAATTTAAGTTTTTTTTTAGAAGTTTTACTGTTATCGGTTTTTCCTTTCTAGGTTCTCCACAAATATACTTCTGACCGGCATGATCAATCAATATAACACCGTCTTTTTTAAAAATTTTTGAAAATAATCTAGCAACTAACATGATTAAGCAGCAATTCCTTTGTTGGGTAAAAAATCTAAATCATCTAATTTAGATAAAAGTTCTTTTTGTTTTTCTTGAGATAATAAAACTAAAGGCGGTAAAAGATTTTTATATTTTTTATCTTCTACCGACATAAAGCTATGTAATGCTGAAATTAAATTATATTTGTCAAATGTTTCTCTTATTGAAACTAGCTTTGTGTTTACTGTTTGCAATGATTTGCTCTCAAAATCATCAAACACTTTTCTTGCCAGTGAATGAGTTGTATTTAAACAAGCGCTTATAGAACCCGAACAACCAAGCTCTAGTCCCTTAAGCATTTTTGCTTCTGATCCTGAAAAAATCAAAAAATTTGGAATTTTTAAGTTTTCATAAAGGTTGTAGCTAGAATCTTTAACACCTATTATATTTTTTGGAAAAGCATTGACTAACTTTTTTATAAATTCAGGAGTAAACAAAAATGAAAAAAGTTTTTCAAAATTATATAAAATAATCTTAACCTTTGGTTCTTTTGTAATTATATTTTTGTAAAAATTATATACACCTTCTTCTGTATTGCCTTTATAGTAAGCAGGAGGGCCAAGTAAGTATGTGTTAAATTTATATTCCATCCCGTATCGAATTAAGTCAACATTTTCCTTTAAGGAGTTATTTCCAGTTCCTAAATAAAATTGATCCCTAAGTTTGTGATGAGCTATTTTAGATATTAAATCTTTCTTCTCTGAAATTGAGATCAGTTGACTCTGGCCAGTAGATCCGAAAAAGAAAACTCCATGTAGACCATTTTTAATAATTTTTTCTGCATGAGATATGGTAGAATCCACATCAAGGGACATATCGTCCTGAAGAACGCTCAATCCTGCAGCATAAATTCCTCTTTTAATCATATTTTCACCCAATTTTTTTTACTAAGTTATAATAATACAAAAAAAAATGAAAGTTTTAGTTATTCAGCAAAGATACGGAATTGGAGACATGGTAATTCTACTTCCTTATATTCACGCTATTTCCAAAAAATTTAGTGCTCCAATAAGTCTTTTAGCAAAAGAAAGCTCAAAAGCTTCTGATTTGCTTGCAGAAGACAAACATGTTGATGAGATAATTACATTAGACAAAAAAAAAGATGGAATAAATGGTTTTTTTAAACTTTCTAGTGAATTAAAAAAAAGAAATTTTGATAAAGTTTTTATTTTTAATAGTTCTCTAAGATACAATTTAATTGCAAGATTTTCTGGAATTAAATCTATTTATCAATATCCTTTGTTTAGAAGGAAAGATAATATGGTTGTCAGTGCTAAAATTTTTACTGAAAGCATAACTGGAGGAAATGTTTCAACTGAACCTCATTTAAAAGTTAATAATAAAAACGAAAGTATTGACAAAGGATCAAAACATATTTGTCTGGGTGTAAGTGCTTCTGGTCCCACTAAAAGATGGGACATCAACAATTATATAAAACTTTCTCAAGAATTAGCAAAAACTAACAAATGTAAATTTTATATAGCTGCTGGACCAAATGACATTAATTTAATTAATAAGTTTAAAGATTCAGATGTTGGAAAAAATTGTGAGTCTTTTGAAAAACTTAGCATTGGACAAACTTTACCTATTATAAAAAATTGTGATTTAGCAGTTTGCAATGATACAGGATTTGCACATATTGCTTGTGCACTTGGAGTTAAAACTCTAACTTTGTTTATGGATTCGCCAGTAATGACCTATGGAAAATATTCTTCAAGAATGAGTGTGGTAGAGCCAGAAGGTTTAAAAAACCAAACTGTTCACAACACGCTAGGCAAAAATTCTATTTCATTTAATACAGTTTTAAATAAAGTTAAAGAATTGCTTCTTTAAACTATTTCCTTTAGTAGCTTTTCTTTTGCTTCGTTCACAAGTTTGCTTAACTCCTCTGTATTGACATCTCTGTTTACATCTGGATGAATTTTTTTTTGTAACTTTGCAGCAGCTTTTATCACATCATTCTTCGAACAGCCTTTTCTGAGGCCAAGAAGCTTGTGGGCATCGTCCACACTAACACTGGTGGAGCCTTGGGTTTTGCCAAATTGACTTTGGGAAAATTTTCCTGAATTTCTCAAAAATTGTACCAACCTCCAAAGTTGAATCATTTGAAAAGCTGTTAAGCCTTTTATTTTGAGTCCAGTTAATAAAATAATCAAAAAAGGTAGCGAAAACAAAAATTTTCCACCAACAGCAAGAATTGTTGCTAAAGCTATGGATAACAAAACTGCTAATCTTTTTAAAAATTGTGCTATTTTTTTACTGCTGGTTTTAGCAAACCAGTTAAGAAATAAATAAATAATGACAAAGATGACGGTTCCAACTAAAAACAAATTCATATAATAATCTTTCTTCAAATGAATATACCAAAATTAGCAAAAAAACCGATTACTAAAAGTTGTCACGGAATAAGTTGGAAAGATGACTACGCGTGGATTCACCAAGACAATATATTAGAAGTTCTCAAAGATGGCAGCAAACTCCTTTCTGAGGCAAGAAAATACCTCCAAGATGAAAATAATTTTACAGAAAAAAGCTTGTCTGACACAAAATCCTTACAAAAAAAACTTTTTGGGGAGATTAAAGGAAGAATAAAACTTGATGATGAATCTCTGCCTTTCAAAGATAAAAAATATGAATATTGGACCAAGGTTACTAAAGAAGGAGATTATTCAAAAAAATTAAGAAAAAAAATTGGTGATGACAAAATTGAAGTATACTGGGATGGAGACATAGAGGCCAAAGGTAAAAAATTTTTTAATACTGGAGATATTTCTGTATCAAATAATGATAAGCTCCTAGGTTATTCCGTCGATGAAAAAGGCAGTGAATATTTCACAATATTTATCCGAGAAATTTCTAGTAAAAAAACAATTGAGGAGCCCGTACCGGATACATCTGGCTCAATAACTTGGTCCTACGACGATAAATATTTCTTTTATACTAAGCTAGACAAATTTCATAGAGCAAGAAAAATTTATAGACACAAACTCGGTTCCCCTGTTGATCAAGATGAGCTCATTTTTGAAGAAAAAGATGACAGATTCACTTGTGGTATTGGAACAAGTTCTGATGAAAAATTTTATTTTATATCAACATCTGAACATACTACTTCTGAAATATATTTTTTTAGTAAAGATGAAACAAAACCAAAGCCAAAACTTTTTTTAAAAAGAGAAAATGGAATAGAATATTCTTTAGATAGTTGGAATGGGTATTTTTGGATTCATACAAATAAAGAAGCAAAAGATTTCAAAATATGCAGATGTAAAAATAAATCTATCGATCAGTGGGAAGAATATATTCCAGCAAAAGATGAAGTTTTGATTGGTGGCTTTTCTCTTCTTAACAACTGGATGATAAGATCAGAAGTAGTTGACGCATTACCTAAGTTGCTAGTTAGAAATTTAAAAAACAACAAAGAAGAAGAGCTTATTATTTCTGATGAAGAAGTAATTAGCCCGGGTATAAGTTTGATGCAGAAAGATAGAAATACCGACACATTAAGAATAGCTTATGAATCTCCTAAAACGCCTGCTCGAATATATAAATACAATATTATTACAAAAGAAAAAAAATTAGTTAAAGAACTAGAAATTCCTTCGGGTTATAATCGTGATGACTATATTGTTAAAAGAATAAATTGCAGCGGACACGACGGCAGAAAGATTCCTTTAACAGTTACATACCATAAAAAAACTAAATTAGATGGGAACGCACATGTCCTTCTTTATGGTTATGGATCTTATGGTTATTCAATTGGACCAAGTTTTTCATCATCAAGGTTAAGTTTAATTGATAGAAACATCATTTGGGCTACAGCTCATGTTAGAGGAGGAATGGAAAGAGGAATGAAATACTGGGAAGAAGGAAAATTGTTAAATAAAAAAAATACTTTTAAAGATTATATTTCGTGTGCAAAATTTTTAATTAATGAAAAATTCACAAGCAAAGGGAAAATTATTGGTTATGGCGGAAGTGCAGGAGGTCTTCTTATGGGCGCAGTAGTCAACGAAGCTCCAGATTTATTCTTAGGTATGATTATGTCTGTACCTTTTGTTGATACCTTGACTACAAATTTAGATCACTCTTTACCATTAACAGTCGGAGAGTTTAATGAATTTGGTAACGCTAAAGAAAATAAAGATCATTTTAATTATATTAAATCTTATTCTCCGTACGAAAATATAAAAAAAATGAACTACCCAAATATTCTGATCACTACTAACTTGTCTGATAATAGAGTGCTTTTTGATGAGCCCACCAAATATGTAGCTAAACTGAGAGAGTTTAAAACTGACAAAAATTTATTACTCTTTAAATGCGAAATGAATGCCGGTCATGGAGGAAGATCAGGCCGAGATGCTGCTATCGAAGAAACAGCTTTTGATTATGCTTTTGCATTAAAAATTGCCAATAAACTATAATTTAAAAACAATTCTTGCTGCTAAAACCTACGATCATGTTTTTAGAATTAATCTCAAATTTTCTTTCACATTTAATCTTAAGCTTTTCAGTAATATAGATATAATTTCTAGTTCCTTGATCGGTAAACTCAATTTTATCGGGTGAACCAAAAACAATTTTCAATTCTGATTCTGGTTGATTGAGCCATTTACTTAACTCTTTCTCTTCTTTTTCAACATTTTTATCTATTTTGTTACTTACTGCCTGACACGAATTTAAAAATAAGAAAATAAAAAGTATTAATAAAAAATTAAAAATTTTCTTCATATTCAACTCTTCTTAGAACATACACTAATCTTATAAACAGATATATTACCCACAGGTTGTAAAATATTAAATAAGCCCAATTTTAATAAGATTTTTTAATAAAACGAATTAAGATAAGCTAACTTGATATATATCAAGGAATTAAATTCTTGATTTATGTCAAATGTAAGAAAATAAATGTAATAAAAATAAGAAGGGGACGTGTCATGTTAGATAAATATTTTAAATATAGACAAAATAAAACAAATTTTAAAACAGAAGTTAGGAGTGGTGCAGCAGTTTTTTTAACCATGGCCTATATTTTAGCGCTTAATCCTATGATTTTAAGTGCGGGAGGATTTGATAAACCTTCAGTTTTTTTAGCCACTATTATTGCAACAGCAGTAGGTTGTGGAATTATGGCTCTATGGGCTAGAACATGGCCTGTAGCACTTTCAAGCGGCATGGGTTTAAATGGATTTATTGGATTCGTTGTTTGTGGTGCAATGGGTTATTCACCTGCTGAAGCATTGGGTGCGGTATTTGTTGCTGGAGTATTGTTCGTTGCAGCATCAATCACACCTTTGAGAGAATGGATTATTAATTCTATACCTAAAAGTTTAAAACTTGGAATCGGTTCAGGGATAGGATTTTTTCTTGCAGTGATTGGATTCGAAATCATGGGATTAACAGTTCCATCAAATGATCCTACTATTATTAAACTTGGAAGTTTAAATAATATTTTAGTTTTGTTTGGTTTAGCTGCACTTTTGACAATGATTGTTTTAGATAAGCTTAATATAAAAGGAAGCATTGTAATATCAATGTTATTTTGGACAGTTGCGTCATGGATTTTTATTCCTGCCGATATACTGAATGCAAACTTCTCTGCGTTTCAAGGTATATTCTCTTTAAACTTACCTGAAATGAAACATTTTATGACTTTTGATTTATCAAAAGCTTTAAGTGCTGGCATGATGACTGTGGTTTTTACTTTGTTCTTCGTTGACATTTTTGATTCAATGGGAACCTTGGTATCCGTTGCAAACGTTGCTGGAAAAGTTGATAAAA
>Ga0163108_10001811_pt1 | contig 15584 bp, 11 predicted proteins | sample Fk1155metaG_FD_109644 | JGI IMG/M metagenome (GOLD analysis project Ga0163108, IMG submission 109644) | Marine microbial communities from the Central Pacific Ocean - Fk160115 155m metaG | ecosystem: Environmental > Aquatic > Marine > Oceanic > Photic zone | place: The Central Pacific Ocean...
CAAAAACAATGACTTTCTGATTTGTATGCATAAGTTGACATCTCCTGTAAAGTAAGGAAATACTACCAGGCCATGAAAAACACACAACAACAAATTGATAGAGAAATGAATTTTTTTGATCATATCGATGAAATTCGCATGCGATTAATGCGCTGTTTGTTGGTGTTTTTTGTTGGGTTTTTAATTTGTTATTTTTTAGTGAGTGAAGCTGTGATGGAGATTTTAAAGGCTCCATTGCTTGAGGCATTACCAGAGGGACTGAAAAATCTCTATTTTACGAGCTTGTTTGAAAATTTTTTAACCCACTTAAAGATTGGAGCGTATTGCTCGATTTTTTTCTTTTCTCCTTATTACTTTTATCAGCTTTGGGCTTTTTTGGTTCCAGGAATGCATGAAAATGAAAAAAAACTAGTAGTGCCTTTTGTCTTTGCAGCAACTACATTTTTTGCATTAGGAGCTCTTTTTGCTTACTTTGTCTTATTTCCAGTTGGCTTTAAGTTCTTTGTTACATTTGGAGCTTTAAATGAAATTCCACTGCTAACAATGGATGCCTATTACGGTACTTGCTTAAAACTGCTTTTGTTGTTTGGTTTGGCATTTGAGATTCCAGTGCTTATTAGCTTACTGGGATACTTGGGTATTGTGGATGGTGACTTTTTAAGGAAGCATCGTAAAAACGCGATTATTTTAATTACAGTGATTTGTGCTCTTTTTGCTCCTCCAGATGCAATATCTATGTTGATTTTAATGGTTCCGCTCATCTTGTTTTATGAAGGAGCTATCTATGTAGTTGATTTTTTTGGAGTAAAAAGAACTCCTTTGGTTAATCCAGAGGAAGAAGAGTCGATCTCTCAAGCCTTAGAGGGAAAATCAAACGATCCTTCACCCTAGGCTTGAGGCTAGGGGGGAGTTATGATAATTGATTGATCAGCTTCTTGCTCAATAAATCTAAATATTTTATGGGCTTTTGAGCGATAATGCTCATTATCCAAATGGAGAAATAAATTATGACTGATACACAAAATAATTCATTATTACCTGGTTATGAGGCCACGGTTGTGACTCGTACAAATATGACAGACGATGCCTTAAAAGTTCTTATAGAAAAACTTTATGGTGTAGTTAAATCTTTTAAGGGTGAGGTTCTTGAGACTGAAGATTGGGGAAAAAAGAGATTAGCTTATAACATTCAAAAAGAAGTGCGTGGACATTATACATACTTTGTCTTTAATGGAACACAAGGTGTAGTAGAAGAGCTTGAAAGAAACATGAGAATTCAAGAAAATGTTCTTAGATATTTGACTGTAAAACTAGAAGATGAATTTGATTTTCCAAAATTTAAGAAAAATAAAGAACTCGCTAGAGAGCGAATTGAAGAAGAAAGAAAATTTGCTGAGAAAAGAGAATTCAGCAGAGACAGATACTGAATTTAAGTACGTTATCAAGAATAAAGATTTTTAGAATAAATAAGGTTGTATCTATGAATGAATCGGTTCAAACGTCTCAGACACAAGACCAGCAATTTATGCCGGTGTGGCTACGTTTATTTCCATTTTTTCTAAGTGCATTTTTATTTCTAAGTGTATTTTTTACTTTATTTGCCCCGCTTCCTCTTTTGTCACTGGCTATTAGAACAAACATTAAAAAAGTTGCTTTGGCGTTGGCCGTTAATACAGCAATTGTTTTGTTCTTAGGTGGACCATCTAGTGCATGTTTTTTTGTAACATTTGTGGGTGGAGTGGTGTTGGCTTTACCTTATTGTTTGTTTACTAGGAATTTTTCTGTAAATAAATCGGTGGCTGTTACGGTAGTTTCAATTATTTTTTCTGTGGGAGTGATATTTTCGCTATATTGCATGTCTCAGCAAATAGCACCTATGGTGTGGTTGGAGCAGCAAGTGCAAGTTGTGTTTGACCAAGTATTAGCCGTTTCAGCTGGAGATAGCACAAAACTGTTTGGTGGCCTTCCGCCTGAGGTCGCAAAGAAGAACTTAATTCAAGAGTTCCCGTCTACATTGTTTATTTTTTCATTAATTATGGTGTGGGTGAATTTTTTAATGTTGTTTAAGTTTAGTCCATTGGTTTTTAAGTCAAAATTAAATTTGGATTTTACTTTTTTGAAAACATGGAGAGCTCCTGATTACTTGGTATGGCCAACTATACTTTCTGGCGCAACGTTGCTTATCGACATGGGGACATTATCTTTGGTTGGCTTAAATGTATTTAAGGTTTTATTGTCTATTTATGCAATTCAAGGACTCAGTGTTTTGAGTTATTTTTTAGACCATTGGAAAGTAACTGGAATGTTAAGGTCTGCAGGATATTTAATTGTAGTTTTTTTGGTTACGCCATTTTTATTGGCGCTTGGGTTTTTTGATTTTTGGTTTAATTTTAGAAGCAAAGTTAAATCCACGTAAGAAGAGAAAGGGATGTTATGCTAGTTATTTTAAGAGAGAATGTGAAGAATTTAGGACTAACAGGGGATATTGTAAAAGTTTCTGACGGTTATGCTAGAAATTTTTTAATACCAAAGAATCTAGTTTCAGTAGCTGATGAAAAAAATGTGGTTGAACTTGAGCATCACAAAAGAGTCTTAGCTAAAAAAAGAGAGCAAGAGCGATCAGCAGCAGAAAAGATTGCAGAAAAGATTGCTGATTTTACTTGTACCATTAAAAGAAAATCAGGAAAAAATGATAAACTATTTGGCTCTGTAACTACTGCAGATATCGCTAAATGTCTAGTTGCAGCTGGTTTTGAAGTTGAGAGAAAAGACATTAAGTTAGAAGGAAGTGTTAAAAGGCTTGGAGATTATAATGCAACTTTAAAGCTAGAAGCAGGTGTAACTGGTTCATTTAAGGTTTGTGTAGTGCGGGAAGAAGAGGCTGCTGAGTAAAATGCCATTTACGGGGGGAAATGATCAGAAACGATCCTACTCTAAGGGGGCAGGTGCCACTAATAATTTTGATGGCATGTCACACAAGCGTCCTCCGCATCACCTTGAGGCTGAACGATCTATTTTAGGCGCTGTATTAGTTCAAAATGAGATTATGGATCTTGTTTTAGACGGTGGTTTAGAAGAAAGAGATTTCTATCTCGATGCACACCAGAAAATTTTTAGTGCTGCGAGTGAGTTATACAAAAGACGTGACCCCGTAGATCTTGTTACGCTAACTTCTTTTTTAAGAGATAAAAACTGGTTTGATTTAGTGGGTGGTACAACCACCTTAACGAGTTTATTCGAAGATGCATTTACAGTTGGTAATGTTTCTTCATATGTAAAAGTAGTTAGAGAAAAGGCTGTTCAAAGAAGGATGGTATCTGCTTGTACGCAGATTATTCACAATGTTTTTGATGGCATTGAAGATACTGAAGCCTTTTTAGATGAAGCAGAAAGAAATGTTTTTTCTGTTGCTGAAAAAAACAACCCTAAAACATTTACAGAAATTAAATCGATCTTAATGGAAAACATTGCTTCTATTGAGGAGATGGCAGAGCAAAAGAAAAATGTTACTGGCTTGGCTACAGGGTTTAAGGAGCTTGACAGTTTAACAACAGGGTTACACCCAGGGCAAACTGTTGTAATAGCTGCACGGCCAGGAATGGGTAAAACAAGTTGGATATTATCATCTGTACAGCATGCAGCAATTGCAAGTCAGTCTGTTGTGGCATTTTTCTCTTTAGAGATGTCAAAAGAAGAGCTTGGTTTTAGATTTTTATCGGGTCTTTCGAGAATTGATTCAAGAAAACTTAAAGTTGGAAAGTTGGCAGATAGAGATTGGCCCAAACTGGCAGAAGCTGCAGACAAACTTGCAAAGGCTAAAATCTTTATTGATGACCGAGGTGGATTAACAGTAATGGAAATTCGCTCTCGTTGTCGAAGATTAATGCAATCAGAAAAAAAGCTAGACCTTATTGTGGTTGACTATTTGCAGTTAATGCAAGGCACCAGAGGAGGTAAGGGCGGTGACTTTTCAAGAGAGCGTGAAATCTCTGAAATCAGTAGAGGACTTAAGGAACTAGCCAAAGAATTAAAAGTTCCTATTGTTGCGCTTTCTCAGTTAAATAGAGGTGTTGAATCCAGACAAGACAAAAGACCTAACCTTGCAGATTTAAGAGAGTCTGGAGCGATTGAACAAGATGCGGATATTGTTTGTTTTATTCACAGAGAAGATTATTACGATAAAGAAACAGAGAACAAAGGAATTGCCGAGGTGATTGTAGCAAAAAACAGGTCTGGTGAAACAGATACTGTTCGTTTGGCGTGGTTAGGGCAATATACACTTTTTGTGAATTTATCTGATGACAACACGGGTATGCCAGTTATGTCTGGTCGGTCTGAAAAAGGTGACATTACACTTTAGTAAAAACAAACCCTCTTAAAAGTCGGATCATTACTGTAAGAGCCATAAAAAATGTTACAGCCGAATAAACTGAGATTAGTCCGTAGGCGGTTGAAAGAAATATGTACCAGTAACTTACGCCGATATGAAAAATAGTACTTAATGCAATAATTAATATTATAAAAGTAGATGTTCCACCTAGAATAAGAAAAAAGTTTTTTATCCGTTGTTTTGTTGAAACCGGTGGGTTGAGTAAAGTCCAAAAGTATGCAGGTGGTAATAGTAATAAAAATGTGAGGTAGCTATTTCCAATAAAACCAAAAATAATGACAATAGTTAGAAAAAGACCATTTACAGCATGGCGAACTTCAAAGTTTTTAATGAGGTCATCTTTTTCAGTAAAAACTTTATTTAATAAAAAATAAACAATTAATGTAATTAAGATCACTAAAGAGATAGCAAAAATGTTTGGATGATCTAATATAATAGATTTTTGAGTGGCAGGGAATACTTCGTATTCAGTAATTATTTTTAAAGCAGGCATTAATCTTAAAAAAGCATAACCACTTAATAGGGATCCCAGTAAGAAGGCCATTTTTTTTACTTCATTTTTAAGAGAGCTTTTAATTATTGGTTTTCTTCTATTAATATAAATTGGTTTAAACTTCATTATACTAAATAAAATGAAAGGGATAAAAGAAAGAATATGTAAAATGGTTACACCCCAACCATCTAAATAAAGCTGAGGGGTAATTTTTAAATAGGAAGAGTTTTTATGATCTTCTGGTACTTTGGCTAATTCATCTAAGCTATAAAGTAATCGCTCCGCAGCTTGACCGTAATCCTTAAAAGATTGAGGCTTCATGATCTCAGCTCGATCCTCTAAGGTATGATGTATGTTTGCCATTTGACCTGAGAAGTCGTTTGTTTGTCCAACCCAGTTAAATGACGGGATTCCTGCAGCTAAAAAAGCACCATGGTCAGCAGGAGGAATCAACATGGCTCGTTCAATCATTTCAACAAAGTGTGTAAAGTCTACAACTTTTACTCGTTTGATTGAACGAAGGGAATCGAGTGCCATTTCTCTTAGCCAAAGAGGAGTGTACCCTTGTTTTAATCCGTCACAAAGAGTGAGAATTGCAACTTGGTCATGAGGACCTACAAAATCAAAATTTGCTAATGCAATAATTTTATCTTTATCTTTAAATGATTGTGCAAAGTTAGTGGCACCCCAGAAAGCCCCAAATTCCTCGCTGTCTGTTAATAAGAAGAGCAAGGTTCTTTTTGTCTCAATTTTTGAAAATACTCTTGCAAGTTCTAATACAACTCCAACTCCAGAAGCATCATCCATAGCTCCTTCTTTTGTTGTGTCAGTAGTATCAAAATGTGCAGCAACTGCTATAATTTCATCAGGAAAGGTTGTCCCCTTTTTTATCGCATAGACATTTGTAAGGTCAGTATAGTTTTTTCCATCAATTACTTCAGAAAAAACCATTTCTTTAGGTTTGTAACCACTTTTGATAAGTGAATTCTTTATCCAGTTTGCAGCAAGGAGTCTGTTTTTATGCCATGGCAGTCGATCTGGAAACTTTTTCGATAAAGTGACCATATCATTAAATGCACGTTGCTCATTGAAGACCAAAGGCTGGTGACTTAAAGTTGGGCGTTCAATTTCTCTTAAGGCGATTCCAAAGAATACTGCTCCTAATACAAAGCAAATCAGAGTAGATTGAAGCAAGATTTTCCATGGATTTTGAGAAAGATGTAATTTTTTTTTAGCCATAACAATATCCTAAATGATCTCATGAACTTGAATCTGGTCAATACCATTGTGGTGGGTTGTAGCTTTCATTTATGTTTGATATTAGATGTGAACTTTATGTTCGGGGCCAATAGGGGACTAAAATCATTTACTACAGCTATTTTTATTTTTTGTGGTTTGTTTTCACAAGGGTGTTCTCCTGGGCTTTTTTTTGGAGATGGTCAAGACTCGTCAATAAATGAAACCCCTCATTACCGTAAAGTACCTGTGAATTGTCAGGGGTTAAAGGTTTCAGATGTTGAACTAGATGTTTCTACATTTAGAACAATGGTCGACTGTTTGAATTCAAATGGAGCAATACAGCCGATTGCGGATTTAGTTCACAAGATTGACATTGATTCTGATTTAGAGCCAATTGTTCATTTTGGTAATGAATACTTATTAAAAGATAAGGATCGATTTTATCAAATTGAGAAAACATTTTATCAATTAAAAGAAAAAGGACTTTTAGATAAAAGTTTCTATTATTTTGGAAAAATAATAGAAAACGAAAAATTTATTTCAAATTTACTTTCATTACTAAAAGATGCCACTTACCAAGAAGGAAAAAGGTTTCATGTTGACCCTCTTTTATTAAGAGCTGTAGAAAAGCTATCTGAAGAATTAACGCCTGAATCTTTTATTAACTTAATTGACTGGGGCATTACCGTAAGCGATGCTGCTTTTTTTAATTCACTTTTAAGTCAATTTTCAAGTCCAAGTAAAAAACAAAGAAGACTAAAAGAGGATATCACTGATCCCGTACTTCGGTTTTTAAAAGCTGAATATCAATACCCCAAAAAGACTATTTTTGATCAAGTGTTTTCAAGTATTGAAAATGGCGATCTATTTTTCGCTTTAGATCAGATAGTACCTGATTTTAATAATTCAAGCACAAAAGAGCTCTACCAGTTTAAAAAAGATATATTAGATCAATCACTATTAATGGAAGGACTTTTTAAGACTCAAGAAGATTTAGTTTCAAGTGAAAACACAGAAGGAGTTTTTGCTTATCATACAATGAATCTATTTGGTTCGTTCAATAAAAAAATGTTTTGTCTAGATGGAGCTGTGTCTATTAACAATGGAGCATTGTGGGGGCTGGCTGAAATAGATCGAGTAGATACATCCGAAGTGGCTTCATTTATTCAAAGAGCTAATTTAGTTAGCGAAATGTTTTTTAAGTCGTTTTGTGATCTTCCAAAAGAATTAGGAATTCATTATCCATATTATGCTTTGTTTTCACAAACAAACTCATTTGAAGTAATGGCAAAATCAATTCAAGCATTTCACTCAGTTAAAAGAGATGGTCAGCATCCACTTAGTAAAATGTTTGTCGACTTACTGTCTCATAATAATTCCTTAGACCTTTTGCCTTTAATGGCAGAGCTAAGCGACAGAAATGTTTGGGATGACCTTTTTTTATTAACCCATTTGCCTAATGTTGACAGCAGGAAAGATATTAAAAGTTTTGTTAAATTTCTTAATAAAAAAGAAGATTTTCTAGATAAAAAAAGTATTTTTGATGTATTTGCATTTACAGTTGCTAGATCAAATTATGAACATTTTTATTTATTTATAAAAAGCTTAAGAGATTTTTTAAATAATGAACCAGAAACACTTGCAAGGACTCTAAAGGTTATCAGGTCATCTTTTTATACGAATGATGTTCACCCCTTTGTAGATGTCATAAGAGAGGTAATGGCGACAACAACAGGCAATGAAAGTCTTTATAATACGTTGTTTGTTGTTTCTGAAATGGAAGAGTTTCAAAAAAGTATTTCTTTTGTCTCAGATATGGCAAAAGATGGTCGGTTAAAACATTTAATTGAAGCAATGTTAAGCTTCTTTCATAAATATGCAGAATTAGGAAATGGTCAAACTATAAATAAAGTTAAGGAGCCACGATTTGTTTCAAAGGCAAGACATAACCTGTCGGCCAAAGACCTTTTGTCTTTGAAGGTTCCAGTTCGTTTTTATCCAGTTCAGGTTCCTCAGGCTTGTCAGGAAATTAATCTTAATTTTTCACTTAAAAATTATAAAGATCCACAGTTTCATTCTCAGCTTGCCGCCCTTTTGGATTGTATTAATATAGATTCAAGTCACAAACACTTAAAAGAAGTGATTCACTATTTAAATGAAAGCCATCTTTCAAATGGGAAGAGTTTTTTAGGATATTTTATCGAGCTCATTCAGTCTATTGGCAATGAAATGAACTCTGATGATTTACAGGTGTTAACGGATGTTTTGCTTGATGCCCATTTAGATGGAAGATTAAAAAGAGTTTTAGATTTTAGTTCTTTAGTTTTCTCTAAGGAGTATTCATCAAATGATGGAGAAAAAGGAACTATCGCAAAGCCTGCTATAGAATTAATCTCTCATTTAAGTGAAAAAAACGATACTGAGATTTCACAGTTACAATCGTTTGTAGAGTCTGTATTAAGAAAAGAAAAATTTCCATCAGCATTAAAATATATTGACCAATTACTAGAAAATCAAAAAGAACCTGTTGGGTTTGAGACATCTGAAAATTTTGATTTTAACAGGATTAAGCGCTGGGTACACAATAAGGAGTGTGACTGGGTTCCTGATTCAACAATCGACGCAATTCCAAGAAATGAAGAAATTGAAACACGCAGGGCTGAACAAATAATAGAGGATTATCACTATGGAATAACCTCTTGGGAGTGGTTAGATGGTGGTGCAAGAAAAAGTTGGGAAATGGAAGACTTTCGTGCTTATCTTGAACCACTGTTGGAAAAGATTTCTGATTTAAATCAAAGTGCGCCAACCAAAAATATTATTCATGCGACATTAAGGATCTTAAAGTACTTTAGTCTTGAAAAGGGTGAGTTACCTTCAGTTGACAAGCAGTTTACACCAGATGATCTGGCTAGTTGGTTTTATAACCGATCGATTGATTCCAAAATTTATTCTTATTTTTATAGTGATCTTCAAAAACCAAAAGTTCGCATTATGAATAGCTTAGACCTATTGGAGCTAGTGGTTACAAATGCGGATATGCAGTACATTTTACCAGAGAACTTTTCTTTAAAGTTTTTGGCTTTAGTTGGAGAGTCGTGGGCCGACGAACCCCGTGAGATTTGGCCGATTGAAATTAAAGAAAAATTTAAGAATTGCCCAATAAATCCTAAGCAAAGTGACTATGATGGGGAAAGGTGCCCTTACTTTTTAAGGGACGCGGCTGAGCAGATAGTAAGAACTTTGGTTCAATTTAGGAATCTTTTAGGAATACCGACTCTTCCTGGTTGTCCTCAGATTATAAATCCGAATGATGATTTAGAAACACAAATTCATGAAACCACAGACCCTCAATCGACTACAAATTTTGGAATTGCTCCAAAGTGGGTAAAAACAACGATCTATAATCAAAGTCAAATTATTAGTCTAATAGAGGATAATACCCCTGGTGCAGATCATCCAAATGCTGGTGGGATGAAGCTTTTAAGAAACTTGTTTTTTGAGCTTTATTATAGCTCACCACAAAATGTTATTGGCTCAGATTCAGCAGAAAAAGGTTGGAGTAATAATTTAAATGTTATTTTGTCTTTTGTGAGATTGGGACTAGGAAGACAGGCAGGAAGACTCTTAAAGCAATTTGAACAAGACGATCAGAGTATTAAAGACTTTTTTTATGCATTAGTAAAAACAGCTGAGAGCCCATATGCGGAAAGTGTTTTAAGACAGCTAGTTGTGGATGATTCTAGTCAAGAGCTTTTTTGGGGAGTAATTGAAAAGGTTTTTCAGTTGTTAACTCCCACTGAAGATCAAGAACAATGGGACAACCAGGTTAATGAAATGAAACAATTAAGTTTCTTTGCTGTTGCAACTTTAGGGCAAACAGAAAGAGAGCTTAGAAAAGAAGGAAAGCCTGGGTTAATAAATCCTTTATTAAGGTTACTCAATGAAGTCATTAAAGATCACAGTAGAGTTCTCATTAAAAATATGGATCTTTTTGGGGATCTATTGATTTCTAAATCAGCTTCTAGGTTGTTACGGGCTTTTTATGAGTCTGACAATAACTTAGAAATTAAAAAAGAGCTTTACGAATGGTCCCGAGAGGCATTGAGTCTTGAAAAGGGACCCGTTTTACCCCTAATGTCCTTGGTGTCTCAGATTGAGTTTACTCCTAAGTTACATCAAAACTGGAACCAACTAAAAAGTAGATTTGACGAGCTTTTAGTTGACAGTAGCTATCAAGATTTGGAATTACAGGAAATTCTCAATGACTTAATGATTTTCTTCCAGGAACAAACTGATTACCCAAATGAACCGAGACCACTTTCAACACGTATAAGATGGTACTTTGCTAATCGTTTAAATAAGAGAGTTCATCCATCGTTGAATACCGATTTAGATTATTTTTTAGAGGTTTTAACGCATGATCCTGATAAATTTAATCTAGTTTTAGAGACGTTGAGTGATTATATAAAAAATGGTCAATTAGAAGAGTTTTTAGATTTGATAGAACGAAGTTTAAAGTATCGTTAAGAAGGCTTGATTCTTTGTTTTTAACTGCATAAAATAATCTCTATGTCATTTTCAAACGTACAAGAAATTACAGATGAAATTAAAAAACAAAGTGAATTTGTAGACACTCTTTTAGGCGAAGCATCTAGAGTGGTAGTTGGCCAAAGAATTTTACTAGAAAGGCTTTTACTCGCATTTCTTTGTGATGGTCATGTTTTATTAGAGGGGTTTCCTGGTTTAGCAAAAACACTCACAATTAAAACAATCGCAGGGACGATTAACGCAGGGTTTCAAAGAATTCAGTTTACCCCAGATCTTTTACCGGCGGATCTGATTGGTACAATGGTTTACAACCCAAAGACGTTTGAGTTTATTCCTAAAAAGGGTCCAATTTTTACTAATGTTGTATTAGCTGATGAAATCAACAGGGCACCGGCAAAAGTTCAAAGTGCGCTTCTAGAGGCAATGGGTGAACATCAGGTAACTATTGGTGAAACAACTTATCCAATGAGTGACCCATTTGTTGTTCTTGCAACACAAAACCCAATTGAACAAGAAGGAACATATCCTTTACCAGAGGCGCAGTTAGATCGATTCTTATTTAAAGTAAAGGTGGGGTATCCAACCTTAGAGCAAGAAAAAATTATTTTAAATAGAATGACTGCAGCAAAAGAACCAGTGGCGAATAAAGTGTGCAAGCCTGAGTCGATCTTAAAGGCACGGGAAGTTTGTTCGCGTATTTATATGGATGAAAAGCTAAAGGATTATATTATTTCAGTTGTGTTTGCTACTCGGTTTCCTGAGAAACTTGGGCTTTCTCAATTAAAGTCTCAAATTGAGGTTGGAGCCTCACCTCGTGCCACATTAGCGCTTGTAAAGGCTTCAAGAGCAAATGCTTTTATTCATCACCGTGGATATGTAACACCAGAAGATGTTAAGTCTGTTGCATATGATGTTTTGCGGCACAGAATTATTGTAAGTTTTGAAGCCGAAGCAGAGGGTGTGGATAGCGAAAAAATTATTAAAAAGATTTTAGAGCACGTAGAGGTTCCATAGGTGGCCAGTTATGCTTCCTGAAGAGCTAATTCAAAAAGTAAAAAAAATAGAAATTAAAACCCGCAAAATGGTAAATGATGTTTTGACGGGTGAGTACAGAAGTCAATTTAAAGGGCAGGGAATACAGTTTTCTGAGCATCGTGTTTACTCTCCAGGAGATGATGTTCGTCATATCGACTGGAAAGCGAGTGCAAGATCAAAAGAACCACTTTTAAAGCAGTTTATTGAAGAAAGAGAAGTTTCTGTTTTACTCGTCGTAGACGTTTCTGGGTCTTCGTTTTTTGGTTCTTCCGAAAAATTAAAGTCTGAAGTGATTGCAGAGATAGCAGGTATGCTTGCTTATGCTGCGACTCATACTGGAGATAAGGTTGGAGCAATTTTGTTTGCAGGCGGGATAGAAAAAATGATCCCACTAAAAAAAGGAAGGCACCATGTTCTTAGAATTATTAGAGACTTACTTGAGTTTAGACCAAAAACCAAAGGGACACATTTATCAGAAGCTTTAGATTCAGCAGGGCGACTACTTAAGCATTCAAGTGTTGTTTTTGTTTTAAGCGATTTTGTTGCTGATGATTTTGATGTTCCAATAAAAAGGCTTTCAAGAAAACATGATGTTATTGCTATTAAAATTGTAGATCAAAAAGAAGAGTCTGCCACAGGGCATGGTTTATTTTTAGTGGTTGACCCTGAAACAAATGAAAAATTTTACCTAAATACAGATTCATATGATTTTAAGAACTGGATGAAAAGCTTTAAGGATGATTATCAAAAAACATCATATAAGACATTAAAAGAGTCTAAAGTGGAGTTATTAGAAATTAAAACCCAAGAGGATTACGGAGAGGCTGTTGTTCGATATTTTCATAAAAGAAACAAAAAGATTAACAACTAAGTTTCTAATCTTTTTGTTTCTTATATTTAATATGACAAACTTGAGTGCTGAGACTAATTATTTAGTTTTGCCTGCATATGAGTTGCAATGGTCTGAGGAGCAGAAAGAGAAAATTCAAGTTGGAGACAGATTGGTTTTTGTGCTTAAGGGGGTTTCACAAGAAAAAAAACTGCCAAAAGAAGTTTTAGTAAAAACTATTTCAGAAGAAAAAAGTCTTTTTGAGCAAGGTTGGATGGTCTCGTCAGAGAAAAAGAACGATCAGCTTTTATTAATTGTATATGCTCTTAAGCCAGGGAGTAATAAAATACCTGCTATGATTTTAGCAGGAGAAAAATCAAAAGATTTCGCAAGAACATACCCATTTTCATTAACAGTAGATGCTCCTTTTGTGGTCGACGACAATAAAGCCCAAGAGGCATTGCCTTTTTATCCTCCTGTAAAAGTTTTATTTCCTGTTTGGGTTATTGTACTCTCAATCTTGATTTTTATAGCGTTATTGAGTGCAATTATTTTTTTGGCAATTAGATGGTCAAAAAACAAAAAAACAATTGAAGTGGTTATCCCAGTTAAACCATTAAAACCAGAAGATGAAGAGGCAATTGCGGCATTAAATAGATTAATAGAGCAAAAACTATGGGAACAAAAAAAATACAAACAACATTACTTTAAGGCCTCTGAAATTATAAAAAGTTATTTTTCAAGACGATATTTATTTGAGGCATGTGAATCAACTTCTGAAGAGATCTTATATGAATTAGAAAATAAAATTCATTCTGATGGCTCATTAGACTTAATAGAGGAGTTGCTCAGGTTGATGGATGAGGTTAAGTTTGCTGATAAAACGCCAGAAGATAAATCTGCTCAAAAAATAATCATGCAAGCAAAAGAGATAGTGAAAAGAACAAAAAAAATTACTCAAGTTAGTATTAATGAAAGCCAGGAGAAAACCGATGCAGTTTAATTCTTGGTATTACATATTAATTTTAATTTTAATTCCAGTTTTACATAGATGGTGGCTTAAGAGAAATGAACCAGCTAAGGTCATATTTCCAATTCCAGTTACAAAAAAACTAAAGTCTACTAACCCATTAAAATGGTTGTTTATTGTTAAATATATAGGATTTGTATTTTTAATAATCGCTTTAGCAAGACCTCAGGCAAGCTACCGTCAATTCGAACGTAAAGTGAGCGGATTAGATATAGTAATGGTTTTAGATGTATCTGCTAGTATGAATATTGAGGATTTGGCAGATCGTTCACGTTTGGAAGTCGCTAAAGATACAGTAAGAGATTTTATTCGTGGAAGAGAAAGTGATCGTATCGGTTTGATTTCATTTAGTGGGGAGCCGTTTACTTTAGCGCCTCCGACTCTTGATTATGGTTTACTGATTAAAGCAATTAGAGATGTAAGAATTGGTGTTTTAAAAGATGGAACAGCGATTGGAGATGGTCTTTCATTGGCAGTAAATCGTCTAAAGGACTCAAAATCAAAAAGTAAGGTCGTTATTTTATTAACTGACGGTGATAATAACGTTGGCCAAATTGATCCTGCAACAGCGGGTGATTTAGCACAAGGTTATGGAGTTAAAGTTTATACGATAGCAATTGGTAGAGAAGGTAGAGTTAAAATGCCAATTAAGCATCGTACAGCTCTTGGAAATGTGGTTACTAGTTATCAGTGGTTTAATAATGCATTAAATCCAGAGCTGCTAAAGCATATTGCAAAAATTACTGATGGTAAGTTTTATCGAGCGACAGATGCAAAGACACTTCAAAAGGTTTTTAGTGAAATTAACCAATTAGAAAAAACAGAAGTACAAGCTGTTGAAAAAGTAAGATACCAAGAAAAATTTGAACAACCATTAAAACTAGGAGCTTTCTTTTTATTTCTTGAGAAAATTCTTGCAACGGGGTGGTGGAGGTTGTTGATATGAAGTTTGGACAACCGCTATGGCTTTGGGCATTGTTAGTGCTGCCTTTTTTATTTGGAGCTTTTGTTTGGGATCATAAATATAGACTGAGTAAGTTTTCTAATTTTATTGACAAGAGACTTTGGAAAAAAGTTGTGCCAGAGTTTGATGAGAAGCTAAGGGTTAGAAAATCGATAGTTTGGATTTTTATTTTCTTCTTTTTAATATTAACGTTAGCACGACCAAAATGGGGAAAAAATGAAGAATACGTCACAATGACGGGTTTAGATATTATTATTGCACTTGATGTTTCCTCTAGTATGGAAGTTGAAGATGTAGTGCCCAGTAGATTAAAAAAAGCAAAGCATGTTGTTCGAAGTCTGCTGGCACCATTAAGAGGAGATCGGGTGGGAGTGGTTGCTTTTGCAGCGAGCTCATATTTAGCAAGTCCACTCACTACAGATTTAAATTATATTTCAGAAATAGTAAAAAATCTAACTCCTGCTTCAGTGGTAAATCAGGGAACAGATATCGGACTTGCGCTTGAAACTTCAGCAAAAGCATTAGAGCGAGGGGCTGAGTTTATTGATCAAACAGAAGAAACCTCAAAGAAAGAAAAAAACAAACAGAATGAACAAATCACAAAGGTTGTGATTTTAATTACAGACGGAGAAGACCTAGAACAAAAGGCATCCTCAGGAGCTGAGGAGATTAAAAGACTTGGAGCTAAGCTTTATGTTTTAGGTGTTGGGACTCAAAAAGGTGGCCCAATTCCAGTGAGAAATAGCAATGGTGTTTTGGTGTCATATAAAAAGGACAAAAACAGAAAACCTGTTGTCAGTAGTTTTAATCCAGACACACTTATGAGTCTTGTTAATAAAGCAGACGGAAAATACTGGACAGTCACCCCAGCTGAAGATGAAGTAGATCAACTTTTATTTGAAATTGGTGCACTTGATAGAAACGAATATGCTCAGAAAAAGATTGTAACCTATCATGAAAGATATCAATATCCATTATTCCTAGCTATTTTACTTTTAATATTAGAATTTTCTATACCAGCCAGAAGAATAACAAGAGTTGCTTCATTATTAA
>Ga0163108_10001812_pt1 | contig 15581 bp, 8 predicted proteins | sample Fk1155metaG_FD_109644 | JGI IMG/M metagenome (GOLD analysis project Ga0163108, IMG submission 109644) | Marine microbial communities from the Central Pacific Ocean - Fk160115 155m metaG | ecosystem: Environmental > Aquatic > Marine > Oceanic > Photic zone | place: The Central Pacific Ocean...
AGCTGAAAAATTATCAATTTTAGATGAATCCCCCTTTTCGCCAATACTATCAAAATTATACTTAGTATGATGATTTACAAAATGCACAGTTAGAAAAATTGCTTGCCTTGGAGACAAACTTCTTAAATTCTTTACTTTTAAATCAACTAAAACACTAGACTCCCTTTTAAAGAAATCATCAAAACATTTAAAGATTTTATCTTTTGAATCTAAATCTTCCATACTCTTTTCATAAACACTCGATCTAAAACGGCCAGACTTTAAAGACTTTAAAAGTCTTTCTGATTCCACATTTATAGCAGTAGGGCTTTCATTGAGTTCTGACTTGGGATTAAAATTATCAAAAGAAGTAAAATTAAATCCTAAATTTTCTGTTTCAAACTTTAACAAAGGCTTTCCAGATAACTTTGCAAATTTATAAATTGATTCTAAATAAAAATCTTTGGCTTCTTTAAAATTCTCAAAAGTTTTAAAGCCCAGTACTAAAGTCTCCTCTTGAGTATTTAACATTTCTAAGCTTGGATACAAAATTTCAAACCTACCATCTCTTAAAAAATTAAAAGACACCGGACAATTTTCAAAATCCACAAACCCTTCCACACCTAAAGCTTCAAATACATCTTGCTTTAAGGTTCTAGCTATTTTTTTAGCTTCGTGCAAAGAATCACAATAATGCTCTTGAGAACCTTTCAGTTTTCCATTTTCTAAATGTTCTGGTCCAGAAAAAGAATATCCATCTTGAGATTTTTTAACATTAAAATAACTCATAAATAATAACTATATCATTTAATTATACCATAATTAAAAGCAAACAACAAAAACCTACAACATCCCCTTATTCTGATGGCTCCAAAGTTCAAAATATTTACCTTTTAATTTCAAAAGTTCTTTATGAGTTCCCTCTTCCACAACTTTTCCTTTTTCTAAAACAATTATTCTATCCATAAAGCTTAATGTCGAGAGCCTATGGGCAATACACATCATAGTATGATTACTCGAAAGCCTTTGAATTGAATCTTGAATAAAGTTTTCAGATTTAGAATCCAACGCCGAGGTAGCTTCGTCTAATAAAATAATTGGAGAAGCTTTCAATAAAGCTCTTGCAATACCAATTCTTTGTCTTTGACCACCAGAAAGTTTTACTCCACGCTCACCAACTTGAGTATCCAAACCATTTGGAAGCTTTTTAATAAATTCAGCACAGTGAGAGTCCTTTAAAGCCTTTTTAAGAACTTTTTCTGAATATTTAACACCCAAGGTAATATTTTCCTTTAAAGAACGATTAAACACCAATGTGTCTTGAGACACAACCGCAATTTGTTTTCGAACCGAATCTTTAGTACATCCAGCAATTTCTTGCCCATTAATCAAAACTTCACCCTTTTGATAGCTATATTGCTTAAGCAAAACTTTAAAGACCGTAGACTTCCCAGCTCCAGATTCTCCAACTATTCCAATTTTTTCTCCTGGTTTAACTATTAAATTAAATTTATTTAACTGCTTTTTAGAAACATTGTTATATTTAAACTCCACATTCTTAAATTCAATTCCAGGTAATCCCTCAACCTTTAACTTTTTAGCATCAACTTTATCCGCTTCTTGAACTGGAACAATTAATTTAGATAGTGCCAAACGCACTTCCGCTTCTTTTTCAGTTAGTTCTTCAAAAACAGTCTGCATATTATCAACAACACCATTCATTCTCCCTATCAAATAAAATACCATTGTAAATTCACCAAGCGTAATTACATTATTCAAATAAAAATATCCAAGCCCAAAAGCAGCTATCAACCTTATAAAAAAATCAAAAAAATCTATAGCTATCCACATATTATCTCTTGCATTCCACTTTTCGAAACATGAATCTCTTATAATCCTTATGTTTTTATAAATTCTTTTAGATTGTACCATTAGCACATTAAAAATCTTTGGAATCTTAACGTTACCAATAAAGTCACTTAAAAATCCATAATATATATGTTTTTTTTCAGCATGTTTTTTTGAAACAAATGAAAAACTTTTTATCATTTTAAAAATTTGCAAAAACAAACCTCCATACAAAATAAAAGCAAATAAACCAATATACAAATTTACATTAAAAAATAATATAAAAGAAACAATTAATGTAATCAAATTAGGTAAAGTTGTTTCTAAATGACCAAAAACTAAAGGAGAAACTCCTCCAGAATCCAAAATCTCTGAACTAATCTCACCAGAGGGTCTTCTCGCAAAAAAATCATCACTATGCTTATTCAAATAATCCAAAACATCTACCCTAAATTGATTAACCAAACTTCCAAAAAAATGAGTTGCATAAATCCCATAAAAATAATAAAAAAACTTATTTAAAAATAATAACAATAAAGACACCCCAGCATAAAAATAAATATTCCTAAAATTTAAAAGCTCTAAATTATCAAACAAACCCTGAATAGCCAAAGGAGAAAGGTTAGCAAAAATTAAAGCTAAAAACAATGTTACAAAAGCCAGCCAAAAATATTTCTTAGAAAATCTACTAGACTCAAAAGCTAATTTATAAGGATTGGTACTTGGTATACCATTATTCTGTGTAAATAATTTTTTAAACATATTAATAAAATTTATCATTTTGATTAGTGTAAAGATCATAGTAAGCTCCTTTTTCATTCAAAAGATCTTTTTGCGATCCATCTTCAATTATTCTCCCATTTTTCATTACTAAAATCCGATCCATAATATCTAAAGTCGAAAGTCTATGAGCAATTGCAATAACAGTTTTATTTTTAATTAAATTTTTAATTGATTTTTGAATTACCTCTTCAGATTTAGAATCTAAACTTGCAGTGGCCTCATCTAAAATTAAAATTGGAGCATCAAATAAAATTGCTCTAGCAATCCCAATCCTTTGTTTTTGACCACCTGAAAGCTTAACACCTCGTTCTCCAACCATAGTTTTTAAACCTTTATCTTGATCTTTAATAAAATCGTTTAAATATGCTTTTTGAAGGGCATTTTTAATTTGTTTATCCGAAAATTTTCTACCTAAAGTTAAATTATATTCAATTGTATCATTATACAAAAGAGTATTCTGATCAACTATCCCAAACATATCCAACAAATCATCTAATTTTAATTTCGTTATATCTTTTCCTCCTACATAAACCATTTTAGAATCTGGACAATGAAGTCTCATTAAAGTTTCAACTAGAGTTGTTTTCCCAGCTCCTGAAAGCCCAACTAATCCAATTTTTTCTCCCTCTTTAATTTCTAAACTTAAATTTTTTAAAATTTTCTTATTAGACAACTTCAAAGTTAAATTATCCAAACTAATATCAGAGGTTTCGGGCTTAGAAACAGATTTCATTGGATCACAAGTATCAACATCCACAAAAAGTCTTTTACAAGCAGACTCAATTCCACCTTTCCAATCACTCATCATACTTTCATTCCTAATAAACATTAGGAACTTCGTATTAAAAATATTTAAATACATAATTATTATGGTAAAGTCACCCACTGTAATCTGTCCTAGCTTTAAAATATATATTAAATAAAAAGTAACCAAAACTTCTAAAAAAATTAATAGAAAATTCCCATATAAATTAAACTTATGCTTTTGAACATATAAATCAATTGAAGAATCCATATAATTCTTTAGATCTTTCTTAGTTCTAAAGGTTTCAACTTTAAAAGTATTAAAAAGCCTTACCAAAGATATATTTGAAATATAATCAAAAAGCCTTCCTATGAAAATACTTCTATTCTGTGTATTAATTTCTGAAAAATCTGAAATTTTCTTAACTTGATTTTTATAAAGCCATAAAATCAGAAAACTAAAAACAATAAATGAAACTCCTAAATAAAAATTTGTATAAAAAGCAATTCCAAGGATAATTAAAATCGATAAAATTTCAATCTTTTGTCCTTGGTATTTATCATACCAAGCCTCAATTAAATCAAAATTCCTTAAGTCTGCTACAAGCTTTCCTGACAAATTTGAAGCAAAAAAACTATAAGGATACTTTACCAACTTATCAAACAAAAACTCTCGGGATATACAACACAAACGCAAGGCTAACCTTCTATGCATTTTCATTTCAATTGCTCTTAAAAAATAACCAAAACCGTAAACAAAAACAATAAAAGCAATAGCAAAATAAAACCCACCTAAATCCTTATCTACCATTGAATCTAAAAGAAATTTAGTAGTATAAATTCTAAAAGCTAAAATAGCATACGCAAAGGCTCCAAGCAATTTAATTAAATTATATTTAAATAACAATTCTTTCGGAAAAATTAATTTAATAGCCTCTAAAACTTTTCTCGGATTCTTATGCATAATATATTTATTTCTTTTCGCTTAATTATAATACATACTACACCATAAAACAACCACTTTAAAGAACTACATAACATAGATATTTACATTAAATGTCCTAAATATAAAAAATTATTACACTGAAAAATAATTTCCTAACCCGCCTTGCTTAGGACCCTCTAAAACAGACATTTTAAACAACCTTAAACTATTCTGTGAAAAATTTGATAGTCTATCTAAAAACTTAAATTCTCGCTCTAGCAAAATAAAAACTATTAATAAATTTATAGAAATAGCACAATCAAAATAAACCCCTAAGCAAAATCTAATTTATAAACCTTAGCGTTCGGTAAACATTCATCTCTTTTTGTTAACTTTTTATTTTGTGACCAATCTATCAATAATTCCAAAGGACTACCGTGTGTAACTATAAGGATTTTTTTATTTTTATATTGTTTATCAATTTCTGAAATAAAATTCGTCATTCTGTCTAAAACAGCCTGCAAACTCTCTCCATTTTCAAATTTAAAATTTGGATCATTATGGCTGTTTAAAAAAAGTTTATAATCACTCACAGCTTTTCCATCAAAATCTCCGACATCAAATTCTTGTAAACGAGAATCATCAATTACATGCAAACCTGAAGTTTTACAAAAAATTTCAGCCGTTTCCATCGTTCTTCTTGCCGGAGATGAAAATATAACATCAAAATCGCAATATTTTTCAGATTCATCTTCAACCTGTTTTTTCCCTAATTCAGTTAATCCATGTAATTTTTGAGTATCAATTTTACAAGATTTAACCTTATCAACATTATTTTGTGCTTCACCATGTCTTACAATAAAAAATTGATTTTTAAATTTTTCCATAGTTCTATATTAAACTGTTACAATTTTAACTTAAAATTTTAAAATAAAAAAACTATCTTTTTTGAGCCATAATTATAATCTCAGGACTAGAATTTTCATCAAATTTGGATTTATCCCAATTTCCATAAACCTCCAAAACTTTAAAACCATTTTTATTTAATGAGTCTTTTAATTCATCTAAAGTTCTAAACTTTAAAACATCATCATAAGTATAAGTTTTATTTGAAGAATCTAAAAATTTACATTTTCCTTGATATTCTACGACAACTTTTTCTTCATCAAAATTTGTAGTTTCAACACTAAATTCAAACTCACCATGTTTTGGATCTTTTTTTACTGTTAAATCTCCCTTCCAGTTTTCCCAAGGTTTAACCAGAGCATTCCTCATTTCAAAAACAAAAAATCCGTCTTTTTCAAGAAATCGATTAACGTCATTTAAAACACCCAACCAAGTTTCATTACCAATAAAAACTTGCGAAACATGTCCTGTCATAATTACAAGATCCATCTTACCAGAATAATCATCTACGTAATCTGAACTAAATCCTTCTAACCAAGTTATATTTAAATCTTTAAAACTTTCACGAGCCTTATCAATCATTAATTTAGCTGGTTCAAGACCAAAAACCTGCCTTTCAGTATCAATTAAATGACTCGTTAAAAAACCAGTTCCACAACCAATATCTAATATTCTTTTCGGTTTTAATTCATTTACTAAATCTATATAAAACTGTGTATCATCAGCAAACTGATTCAAAGTATCGTAAACATCGACAAATTCTGGAATGTGATAATGGTCTAATTTATTCAAAAATTTATTATTATAATATTTCTGGTGGAGATGCCGGGAGTCGAACCCGGGTTCTTAAATGGAGCTCATAAACGTCTACAATGATAGTCAATTTTAAATTGAAAGAAAATAAGCTATAAAATTAACAAAAAAACTTAAATTCTCTGTTTCTTAAATTTCAAATTTACTACGAAACAAAAGTAAATTCTAGTCTCTAATTGCCATTTTAAACTCCGAGACAAAATCTAAAATGGTCGCAGGCACTATTGGCCCACTAAAGCTAAGTAGTGTGGATAACTATGCAGCAACTGCAGAGTTAGCAAAGAATGCTTTATATCCAGCAACATTTTCTTGAGCACTTATTGTTGCACTAGACGGATCTACCCGGAGTAGTGCAATCCGGACATCGCAATTTATGACACCCTAGTCATCTAAGTCGAAAACCAGTTTCATCCCCATATGTAAAAGAACAGTATTATTTTATAATATAATTTTAAATCTGTCAAATTACAACTACGCAACAGTCAACAAAAATGAAATTGACTAATTTAAAACTATTTTTTGGCCTTAACTTCAAACTTTACAGCTAAAGCCTTAACACTTTCTATCAAGGTTGGTAAGAAATTCACACCCAGATCACTCATAAAAATCTTTAATTTATCAGAGCTAATCTGCCATTTAGGATTTTTTGAAAGCATATTCATAATGTTTTCTGGCTTCACATTCTTACTAATACTCAATACAACTTGTTTGCCAAGCCTGGCATTCGACATGTTTTGAGTCTTGATATTTATTAAATTAGCCTTTTTAGCATAAATTTTCAACTCAATAATCGAAAATAAATTTAAAACTTCAGCTGGAAGTGCTCCAAATTCTTCAATTACATCTGTTTGAATTTCTTGTAAATAATCTAAACTATCTGCCGAAGACAGCTTTTGATAAATCGAAACCTTCTCTTTCGAAGAAGAAATATAGGTCGATGGAATAAAAGCATTAATGGGAAGCTCAATTGAAACATCTTTAATTTCTTGAGTTTCTTGTGTAACTCCAGATTCAAGTTCTTCCACAGCTTTATTTAACATTCTTAAAAAATGAGCAACTCCCACAACATTCATAGCTCCAGACTGTGAAGATCCTAAAATTTCACCAGCACCTCGAATCTCTAAATCTTTCATAGCTATCTGAAACCCAGAACCTAGCTCTGAAGCTTCCACGATTGCCTTTAAACGTTTTTTAGCATCCAACTTAAGTCTTTGGCCGTGATACAATAAATACGCGTAAGCCTGCGTTTTTGAACGCCCTACACGCCCTCTTAACTGATACAATTGAGAAAGCCCAAACTGCTCAGCTTTATTCACAATTAAAGTATTAGCATTAGCTAAATCAATACCATTTTCAATAATAGTTGAAGAGATTAAAACATCCGCTTCTCCTTTCTTAAAAGACATAATTCTATCCTCTAATTCAAGTGGACTTAATTTACCATGAGCCACAATAAATCTGATCCCTGGCATAATAGCCTTTAACCTCTCTGCGAAAGTATCAATAGTTTGTACACGATTATGCAAAATATAAGCTTGACCATTTCTAGCAATTTCTTTTTCCACAGCTTCCTTAATAATTTTCTCAGAATACTTTCTAACCTCTGTAACCACCGGCAACCGCCCTGGAGGTGGAGTTGTAATTGTCGTAATATCCCTAAGTTTATTTAAGCAAATATTTAAAGTCCGTGGAATCGGTGTCGCAGTCAATGTCAGGACATCAACTTCTGCTCTAAACTCCTTAAGTTTCTCTTTTTGCTTAACCCCAAATCTTTGCTCTTCATCGATCATCACAAGACCTAAATTTTTAAATTTAACATCTGGCGAAATCAACCTATGAGTACCAATTAAAATATCTACCTCTCCTTTAGCAGTTCTTTCCAAAATTTTTCTTTGTTCGGAAGGAGTTTTAAATCTCGAGAGCATTTCAACTCTTACATCAAAATCATCCATTCTCTTTTTAAAAGACTTATAATGCTGATCTGCCAAAATCGTAATCGGCGATATAAAAGCTACTTGCTTTTGATTAGTCACAGCCTTAAAAGCTGCTCTCATAGCCACTTCTGTCTTACCAAAACCTACATCTCCACATACAAGTCTATCCATTGGCTGGTCATTTTCCATGTCTTTCTTAACATCCAAAATAGCCTTAATTTGTCCTGGTGTCTCTTCATAAGGAAATGTCTCTTCAAATCTTGATTGCGCGTCCTTATCATCCGAATACTTAAAACCTTTAGCTGCCTTTCTTTTAGCATATAAAGCCAAAAGTTCTTTAGCAATTTTTTCAGTTTCTTTTTTTAGTTTACTAGAAACAGTTTGCCATTCACTCCCACCTAGCCTTGTTAACTTTGGTGCTAAATCAGGATTTCCAATATATTTCGAAACTCTTTCCGCCTGATCGATAGGCACAAATAATTTATCATTTTGAGCATATGAAACCTCCATAAACTCCTTTGTGATATCCGCAATAACTTTCGAAACCAACCCTTCAAATCTACCAACTCCGTGATCTGCATGTACAACCAAATCATTTGGTTTTAACTGTGTCATTAAATCCAAATAAACTTGATGATTGTTCTTATTTTTTTTCTTATTCTTTACAACTCCAGGTATATCTTTATCACTTAAAATCAAAAATTTTTGATCTGTAGACATAAAACTTTCAAAATATTTACTATCTTCCATCATATCCACAACCAAAACTCCATGTTTTTGTTTTTGCAAAGCTTCTACATCTCTATAAAAAACAATATTTTTACTATCTAAAATACCTTTAATTTCTTTAAATTTCTTAGTAAAAAGAAGTATAGACCAACTTGATTGCTTTTTTAAAATAATATCCGAAGTAAAATCTTCTAAGCTTTGATACTGCAAAATGCTACTTTTTCGAACATGCAAATGATTATCTTCATCTTCATTAAAAGCTTGTAAAAATAAACTTGAAGCTGGCTCCAAATTTTCTTCAAACTTCTTCACTAATTTAAACTGATCCTCAAAAACATCTAATTCGTCTTGTATCAACAAAGAATGTTTCGTCATAAAATCAGAAAAAAAACATTCATCATCTTCTTTCTCAAAAGACCAAATCTCAACTTCTTCAAAACTTCCTATTGCTTTTTCATAACTTAAATCCATAACCTTAATTTCGGTAATTTCGTCAAAGGCCACATTTATACAAATAGGAAAATCACTATTAAAAGGAAATACCATAATTTGTTCTCCCTTAGCGTAATATTCACCCTGAAAAACATGAAAAGTTTGACCATTATCATATCCAGATCTAATCAAACTCTCAAAAACTTCAATCATAGAAATTTTTTGTCCAACTTTAAAATTCAACTTATTTCTTTCAACCCGCTTTTTATTTGGAAAATAAGATAAAAGCTCTTGAATAGTAATTAAAACAATTTCTTTCTTTGAACTTTGCAAATTAGCCGCAAAATTCAATTTAGAAATTAAATTCTTTCTAACGATACCGGCATCATTATGCGGATTATCTAAAATATGAAAGTTTTGCACATGTTTTACACCGAAATTGTGCAAAAGTTCTTGAAAAGTATCCAATTGGCTTCTTTCATTTACTGCAAAGATAAGTTTATCAAAATTACATTCGTAGAAACTATTAGCAATAAAAAAAGCTTTTGCAGTTTTATTCGGAAATCCTGATAATTTAGAAATCTTATTTTTACATACTAAATCTAAAAATTGATGATTGAATCTCTTAAAAGTGTTTTTCGAGAATAAAAATTTAGTCATTAAACTAGACTTTTAAAGGCATTATTATATATTGAAAGTTTGGTTCCTTCTTGTCTAAAACCTTAATAGGTAAAATACGATCAGTAACATGCAAACTAACAACACTATCCCCAATTACATTCAGTACATCCATTAAATATTGAGAATTTACAGATATCTTAGTACTTTCACCAGAAATTGCAATAGAAATTTCATTTTTATCAGTACCAATCAAAGTTTCTTGAGTGGATAAAAAAACCTTTTCTTTATCACTATCAAACTCCAAACTCACAGCGTCCTCAACTTCTTTCGCAAATAAACTTACCCTTTTCAAAGCTTGTTGAAGATCAGAAAGGCCTAAACTAACAGAAGTTTTATGCTCAGCTGGAATAATTTTCTTATAATCAGGAAACTGTCCATCAATCAATCTAGACAAAACCAAAGTTTCACCACATCTAAAAGCAATCTGACTTTGACCTAAAATAACTTCTACATTTTGTTTTGGATTCATTTCCATAATCTTCTCTAACTCTCCCATAGTCTTACTTGGAATAATACAACTAATCCCTTCTACATTCTTATCCAAATCAATACTACATTCACTTAAACGATAACTATCTGTAGCAACTAAATAAAATTGATTTTTCTCCGTAAACATATAAACTCCAGCTAAAAAAGGTCTGTCAGCTTTACTTGAGCAACTAAACACAACTTTCTTAAGAGCACTTGAGAAAACCTTTGAATTAACATCAAAACTAACTTCATTCGAAACTTCTGGCATAGTTGGATAATCCTCAGCTTTCAAACCCTTAATCTTAGTCTCACTACTACTCCCAGAAACACTCAAACTTAAATCATCCAATTCTTCCAAAACTAAATCCTCTTTCGAAAGTAAATTTACATAACTAAAAAATAATTTAGCCGGAACTGTAATACTTCCTTCAAATTCAACATTACAAATAATCTTAGTCTTAATCGCTACTTCCAAATTAGTTGCAGACAACCATAAAGCATTTCCTTTGGCTTCCAACAAAATATTATTCAAAATCGGTAAAGTGCTATTACTTCCAATTGCTCTTGAAACTACATTCAAAGCTTCAGCTAACTCAACTTGTTTACAAACTACTTTCATATTTCTGTGTTATCAGAAATCATTCTTACAAACTCCCTCCCAAATTTCAACCAAAAAAACTTTTAAACAATTTCCCTTAATTATATATATATATATTTAAAATAAATAATAGTAGTAATAGTAGAAGGCAATTGTGCAAAACGGATTTTCCATAGGTACAACCGTAATTCCCACTCTTGAGTAAGCAAGAGCTTTTTGGCTTTTTTAAAACAAATCATTAAACCTTGCACGACTTTTCCACAATCTATGTGCAAAACATTTTATTTTCTAATACTTTTAACCACTTTATCCTCTTCCTATAAACAAAATATTCAAAATAAAGTTTTCAACATCAAATGTGCAAAACTTGTTTATAACTTACTGTCTAATCAAAATTTTATTGTATTTAACACTAAAGTTTTCAACAGCACTCAAACCCAGTTTTTCAGCTTATTTAAAACCCCTTACGGTACTGACTACCTAAAACCCATGTGCATATCTTTTCTTATCAAAACCCATTATTTATCAACAACTTATTAACAATTTCCAGGCTTTTCAACAACTTAAAAACTTTTCCACAATCTTTTACACAATCCAAATAAAAGCTTTCTATAAACAAAAAAAAAGAATATCTGCAACTTATGCACATATTCTTTTCCATTTAACCCACTCGACTTATAATCTATTTTGATTTCTTTGTCAAGTTAATTAACAAACATAATATTAGGAACAACCAAAGGTCTTCTCTGTAGATTCCTAGTAACTACCCTATCTAAAGCAGACTTCAAGAAACCTTCTAGCTCTGGCTTGTTAACTCTTTTCCTATTTTTAAGATGCATATTAATAAGCTTTTTACTTTCCGTTTCTAAATCCCTTAGAACTGTTTGAGTTTGTCTCATATATATAAATCCATTAGAGCATATGCTTAGAGCTTTTAAAACGGGCCTCTTAGCATCCATTACAACATTTATTAATATCATACCATTTAAGCTCATAGCTTGCCTTTCAGACACGATATCCATCGCCACTCCACATAATTTAGGAGCTTGATTATCCACCATTATATAATTTGTAGGAACTGGCTTTTTAGCTATTTCAGCTTTACCTTTTGAAACCTCTAAAACCTTACCATTTTCAAGTAAGAAAATATTTTCATTAGGGATCCCCTCCTCTAAGGCTAATTTTTTGTGGTAGAACCTGTGGTAATACTCACCATGAACTGGAACAAAAAACTTAGGTTTAATAAAATTAATCATCATTTTAAGATCCTCAATATTACCATGCCCACTTGTATGGATATCCATATGTTTATTAGTAATTACATTAGCAACCTTTCTAATTAAAACATTGATTACCGCATTAATAGCTCTTTCATTTCCAATGATTGGAGATGATGAGTAAACTATAGTATCTTTTTTAGTAAGTTTAATTTGACGATGTTCACCCATAGCCATTCTTGTAAGTCCACTTAGAGACTCCCCTTGACTACCGGTTGTTAAAATCAAGGCATTTTTAGATTGCGCAGCTTTTGAATTACTTCTTAGTTCCACTATCATTCCTTGCGGATATTTTAGATATCCAAGTTTAGTAGCAATTTTTACATTGTTAACCAAACTTCTACCAGATATAAAAATTTTCTTCTTAGTATCTTTTGCAGACTCTATTATTTGCTGCATCCTTCCAATAACACTAGAAAAACAACTAATAATCAACCTATCCGGAGCAGATCTAATAATTTTATCAAGCTCATCTCCAACAACCTTCTCACTCATAGTATGACCTTCCTTAATAGAATTTGTACTATCACTCATAAGCAGTAATACTTTTTTATCACCAAGCTGTTTCATGTAATCCACATCAGCCATAACACCATCAGAAGGCGTAAAATCAAATTTAAAGTCACCAGTGTGTACAATTAATCCTTCAGGAGTTTCAATTGCAATCCCACATGAATCTGGAATTGAGTGGTTCACTCTAAAATAAGTAATTTTAAATACACCTAATTTAAAGGTTTCTTTTGGCTTAACATTTACAAGCTTCGCCATTTTTTCCATCTTATGCTCCTTTAAGTGTTTTCCAATTAAGCCATTGGTAAGCTTAAGGCTATAATAAGTTGGATTTTTTAACTTTGGAGTTAAATACGTAATTGCTCCAATATGATCTAAGTGACCATGAGTAATTAGTATTCCTTTAAGTTTATTTAAATTTCTCTCTAAATAACTCGTGTCAGGAACTATATAGTCCACTCCAAGCATATCTTCTTCTGGGAATTTAAGACCCATATCAAGAGCTATTATATCGTTACCATATTCCAGCAACATCATATTTTTACCGATTTCATCTAAACCACCAAGGAAAACTAATTTAAGTTTTTTTTCGTTTTTTGAATGAAAGGGATTTTTAAACTTCTTTTTGAAGTTTGTTTTTTCCGTAGAATGAACGGTATTCTTTTGAAACCATGCATCCAATTTTGTTTTCTTTTCCATAATTACTTTTAATAATAATAAATTATTTTGGAATAACCATTCTAAGCTATTCCTGGAAATCATCGCTGATTACCATAAATCATATAATTATATCATCTTTATTGATGACTTAATAAAAATATCTAGTGTATTTCTATTATAATATTTGTGATGTTTGATTTAAGCCCTTTTTAATAGGTTAAATTCAATTTTAATTAATGTAGACAAATAATGTATAAAGTTTTTTGATTTAATTTTGGCGCTGACCAAAGTAGCTTTCTTCTCTAAAATAATAATCTTAACTTTGCATAAATTACTCTTTTATTCATTAAATGTCAATTAAGATGTCTTAAAATGGTCTTTAAGTTCTTTTAGTTTTGTAATATTAAACTTGTAAATTAATCCAAAATACACAGCTATAATAGCAGGAATGATTAACAGCAAGTTAAAGTTTTTCAGATAAATAAAAGAAAATTCATATAAATACTTACATAAAAAACCTAATAATAAACTTAGAGAAGTTATTTTTAAGTAAAAATCCCAAGCAATATTTAATTTATGATTTTTTAAGTAGTAATTTAAACCTAAAAATAAAATCAAAGCCTCACAAAACACAGTAACCAAGCTAGCAGCCATAAATCCGTATTTTGGAATAAATAAATAATTTAAAACTACATTTAATCCAAGAGCCGTAAAATTAAATTTTAATAAAGTTTTTTGATTATCAGAAGCTAATAAATAATAATTAAACACCACATTTAAAAAGGCAAAAAACAAAGCGAAAAGTATAATTCTAAAAGCAAAGTCAGATCCTTCATAATAAACATAAGAATTTTGATTCTCTGCAAGTGCAAAATCACTTTTTTCTAGATTTTCACACTCTTTTAACGCTAATTCCTCCTGTTGAAAAATTTGTCTAGCATCATTTACACAATGATAACCGCTTAAAAACTGAGTATTACTCAAGCTTGCAGTTAAAGGATAAGCTAAAAAATATCCACACATTAAAATTGGACACACAACTATAAATAAAGATTTAAAGCTACCCTTAATAATATTCTGAAACTTTTCTTTGTAATTTTTAAAAGTTTTCCCTAAAAATGGAAGACAAGAATTCATAAAAAACACAGGAATCAAATTCAAAATTTCCATAATTTTAATTGGAATCGAATACGTAGCAGCTTCAAAGTTTCCTTTCATAGCCTGAATCATTAAAACATCAATTTTAAAATAAAATTTATTTAACATAATAGCTATCCCATAAGGCAAAGCCTTTTTTATTAGGTTTAAACTATATTTTTTTGATACCTTAAAACTAAAAGAAATATACTTTCTTACATAAATAAAAGTAAAAAATAGTAAAATTAAACTACTTAAAAGATTCAAATCAAGTAAGAAATCAAATTTATTGATTTCATTCCCAGCTATTGAAATTTTCCATAAATAAATCACACCAAATATATAAACCACTTTAGAAAAAAGCTGAGCTAAAGCTGCTTTATGCATCTTTAATTCAAATTGCAAAACAGAGCTTAAAGTTCCGCTTAAAAGAGTTATTCCGGTCATTAAAGAAACAATATAAATACCTTTAGCAATCAATGTGTTTTCATAAATACCAATTTTAGGAGTAATAAAACTTGCAAATCCTAAAATAAAAACTGTTAAAACAACTCTTAAAAACAACAAGTTGGCAAAAATCTCCTCTTTATCATCTGTGTTTTTAGACATCTCAGAAATACAGACTGTATACAATCCAAAGTCAGCTGCAATTGCAAAAAAACCAATATATTCAAATAATGTAACATATTGCCCATAAACATCAGCCGGAAAAATCTCGGTAAGTAATTTTAAACTAACAACCCCAATCAAAGCCTGAATAAATCGACTTAAAACCTGCCAAAAAGTGTTTGAAAAAACTTTCTTAAAATTACTCATATCTTTTTTATAAATTTACTATACCAAAAAACAATATTTTCTCAATCTATTTGCCTAAAAACGCCTCTTATGATATAATTAAATATAAATAATTTTAACCCACCCAAAATGACTTCTAATTCAAACGAAAGACCTAATACAGAATGTGATACGACTTCAACGAGTCCACAACAATCAGCAAGTCAAACTACAACTGAAAATGCAAGGCAACAAGTTGATCAAATTCTTGAGCAAAGGAAAGAAGGATTTTCATTTGAAAGTATTGCCGATTCAATTTTAGGTTCTATTGGAAACCTATGGAAATCACTAGGGATTACTAATTTAATTGAATATATAGC
>Ga0163108_10001815_pt1 | contig 15575 bp, 12 predicted proteins | sample Fk1155metaG_FD_109644 | JGI IMG/M metagenome (GOLD analysis project Ga0163108, IMG submission 109644) | Marine microbial communities from the Central Pacific Ocean - Fk160115 155m metaG | ecosystem: Environmental > Aquatic > Marine > Oceanic > Photic zone | place: The Central Pacific Ocean...
GCCCATTTTAGATTCATCTTCTGTGGATTTTGGTTCAACAGCAATTGAGATCACAGGCTCTGGAAACTCCATCTTCTCTAAAGTAATAATATTTTTCAAATCGGCTAATGTATCTCCTGTTGTGACATTTTTTAATCCAACGGCAGCAGCTATGTCTCCCGCTCTAACTTCCTTAATCTCTTCTCTTGAATTTGAGTGCATTTGAAGAATTCTTCCTACTCTTTCTTTTTGATTTCTTAATGAGTTATATATGGTATCTCCAGAATTAAGAACTCCTGAATACACTCTAAAAAATGTCAGATTCCCAACATAAGGATCATTAGCTATTTTAAAAGCTAGTGCTGAAAAGTTCTCGTCATCATCAGCCTTTCTTAATCCCTCTGTACCATCTTCTAAAATCCCATGAATTGGTGGTTTATCGATTGGGGATGGTAAAAAATGAATAATGGCATCTAGCATTGCTTGCACACCTTTATTTTTGAAAGCAGAACCACAAATTACTGGAACAATTTCTCCACTCAATGTTCTTGCTCTTAATCCTTCAATGATTTGATCTGGTGACAAGTTTGGATAAATCTCAAGTAATTCTTCAGAAGTCTCAGCAGCAGATTCTTTAATTCTTTCGTGCCATTCCTTACAAGCGTCTATCATGTTTTCCGGAATTTCCTCTTCAGAATAAGTAGATCCATGATCTTCATCATTCCAAATAATAGCTTTCATTTTGATTAAATCAACAACACCAGCAAAACTATCTTCTGAACCAATTGGTAGCTGAATAGGTATTGGATGAGATCCCAATCTCTTTTCAATCTGCTCAACAACTCTCAAAAAATCAGCACCAGCCCTATCCATCTTATTGATAAATGCTAGTCTCGGAACAGAATATTTATTCGCTTGCCTCCAAACTGTCTCTGACTGTGGTTCCACTCCACCTACGGCACAAAAAACTGCAATTGCACTATCCAAGACCCTTAGTGATCTCTCAACTTCAATTGTAAAGTCAACGTGTCCAGGAGTGTCAATGATATTAATTCTATGCTGGTCAAATTGTCTATTCATGCCTTGCCAAAAACAGGTAGTAGCTGCAGATGTGATGGTAATACCCCTTTCTTGTTCTTGCTCCATCCAGTCCATAACAGCATTTCCATCATGCACTTCACCTATTTTATGAGAAATACCTGTATAGAATAAGACCCTCTCTGTAGTGGTTGTTTTACCAGCATCGATATGTGCCATAATGCCAATATTTCTGTATCTATCAATAGGGGTATTTCTTGCCACGATTTTTCTGCCAGTGCTTTAGATTACTACTACCAACGGTAGTGGGAAAATGCTTTATTTGCTTCTGCCATTCTGTGGGTTTCTTCTTTCTTCTTAATCGCATTACCACGATTACTGGAAGCATCTAATAGCTCATTAGCCAGTTTGGATCTCATGTTATTTTCACTTCTAGAGCGAGCAGCATCAATTAGCCATCTCATAGCTAAAGCCTCTCTTCTATCTTGTCTAACTTCAATTGGTATTTGATATGTAGCACCACCAACTCGTCTTGATTTGACTTCAACGACAGGTTTAATCTTATCTAACACCTCAGCAAATAAATCTGGAGCTCGTTCGGGTGATTGTCCTAATTTTTCGATTAATGTATCTAATGCATCATATACAATTCTTTCTGCAACAGATTTCTTTCCATCTATCATCACAATATTAATAAATTTTGCTAACAGACTGCTAGAATATTTAGGGTCTGGCAGAACCTCCCTTTTTGTGCTTGTCGTTCTTCTGGACATAACGAATTAATTCTTCGGCTCTTTTGTTCCGTACTTAGACCTACCTTGCTTTCTATCACTCACTCCTGAACAATCTAGAGCACCTCTGATCACGTGATATCGAACACCTGGTAAGTCTTTAACTCTTCCACCTCTTATTAAGACAATTGAGTGTTCTTGAAGGTTATGCCCTTCACCACCGATATAACTTGTGACTTCGTAGCCATTAGTTAGTCTGACTCTTGCAACTTTTCTTAATGCAGAATTTGGTTTTTTTGGAGTAGTTGTATAAACACGAGTACACACACCTCGTTTTTGCGGTTTGCCCTCTAAGGCAGGTACATTATTTTTATAGACCTTACTCTTCCTAGATTTTCGCACAAGTTGATTGATTGTAGTCATAATTTCTTGATATCTAAATAATTCGTTGTGAATTCTATTCTGGTCTATAAAAGGGTGTCAACTTCTTTATTCAATTACTGCACTTTTGTTCGGTGTAGATCTTGATTATCCTTATTGTCTTTAGTTACATCTAAATCTCGCAAACCCTTAGAAAATTCTTCTTCAGCTACTGAGGCTTCATCAATATCTGATTCAAAACCTGTTCCGGCAGGGACCAATCTGCCAACTACAACGTTCTCCTTGAGTCCTCTTAATTTATCTATACTTCCTTTAACAGCAGCTTCTGTCAGAACTCTTGTTGTTTCTTGGAACGATGCAGCTGATATAAAGGATGTAGTTGCCAACGATGCTTTAGTAATGCCCATTAGTATCGGTTTAAAACTTGCAGGTTGTAGGTCCTCAGCGATCATTTTTTCATTAGTTTCCAACAGATCAGATCTATTTATTTGTTCACGTTCCAAATAACTAGTATCGCCAGGATTGTCAACTTCCACTACTCTCATCATTTGCCTGATAATTACTTCTATATGCTTATCATTAATAGGAACACCTTGAAGTCTATAAATATCTTGTACCTCTTTTACCAAATATTCTGTTAGTTCTTCCATGCCTTTAACTTCAATTATATCATGCAAGCTCACTTCACCATCCGCAATAATATCCCCCTTCTCTACGCTTTCTCCCTCAAAAATATTTAATTTTCTAGTTTTAAGGATTAGTTCTTCATACACCTTGCCATTCTCATCTGTAATAATAAGTCTAACTTTTCCTTTAGTTTCTTTACCAAAACTAGTTATACCACTATATTTTGCTAGTATTGCAGCATCTTTTGGCTTTCTAGCTTCAAATAAATCAGCGACTCTCGGTAATCCCCCAGTTATATCACTTGTTTTTGATGTTCCTAAAGGTATTCTAGCAATAACATCGCCTGAAGTAATTTTGTCACCATCTGCAACTCTCATAATTGCACCAGATGGAAATGCGTATGCCATAGGTGTTTTAGTCCCACTAAACAATACAGGTTTTCCATTTGCTTTTTCTAACTTAGCTTTTGGTCTCAACACTTTACTTGTCCCAATTTGTTTTTTTAAATCCATAATTATAATGCTGCTAATCCCTGTCAATTCATCCATTTGTTCCGTAACGGTTACACCGTCGATAAAATCTTCAAATCTAATTACACCATCAGCTTCCGCAATAACAGGATGAGTATGAGGGTCCCAAGAAGTAATTACTTGTCCACTTTTACTTTTCTGCCTGCTTTTACAGTGATAACAGCACCATAAGGGACCTTATAACGTTCTTTTTCTTTACCAGAACTATCAGTTAACGATATTTCTCCAGATCGACTAATAGCCACCAAATTTTTATCCTTATTACTGATTGTCTTTAGATTACGGAGCTGTACTTTTCCATCAGTTTTTACTTCTATACTATTTGCTGCAGTAGAACTTGAAGCTGCTCCTCCAATATGAAATGTCCTCATTGTTAGCTGTGTTCCTGGTTCACCAATTGATTGTGCAGCTATAATTCCTATAGCTTCCCCTTTATTAACTAAATGCCCTCTCGCAAGATCTCTTCCATAACATTGAGAACAAATACCATGTTTTGTTTCACATGTAACGGGAGATCTGACCAAGATATTTTCTATACCCTGAAGTTCAAATAACTCCACATTTTCTTCATCAATTAGCTCTCCAATCTTAAGGATTTTTTTACTATTTTTACCCAATAACGGTTCAGCAATAACCCTACCAAGAATTCTATCTCCTAGTTTTTGAACAACTTCACCACCTTCAACAATTTCAGATATTCTTATTCCTTTCTTGGTCTCACAATCTTCCTCAACTACAACCAAGTCTTGTGCAACATCAACTAACCGTCTTGTCAAATACCCAGAATTCGCTGTTTTTAGTGCTGTGTCAGCAAGACCCTTTCTAGCACCATGTGTTGAGATAAAATACTGAAGAACATTTAATCCCTCTCTAAAGTTTGCTGTTATTGGTGTTTCAATAATTGAACCGTCTGGCTTTGCCATTAAACCCCTCATTCCTGCTAACTGTCTTATTTGTGCTGCAGAACCTCTAGCTCCGGAATCTGCCATCATAAATATCGAGTTAAAAGAAGGTTGCATTAACTTTTTACCGGCCTGATCTTTCACTTCTTCTGTTCCAAGTGTGTCCATCATAGCCTTTGAAATAAACTCACTTGTTCTTGACCAAATATCAACAACTTTATTGTATCTTTCTCCATTAGTAAGCAATCCTGATGCGAATTGGCTTTGAATATTTTGGACTTGTTCTTCTGCCGTCTGAAGAATGTCATCTTTTAATTCTGGAACCATTATATCATCAAGTGAAATTGAAATTGCTGCTTTTGTGGCATTCTGAAAGCCCATATACATTAGCTTATCCGCTAATACTACTGCTGCTTTTAATCCAATGTCTCTGTAACATTTATTTATTAAAATAGATATTTGCTTACTATCCATTGTTCTGTTTATCAACGAAAATGGAAGTTCCTTTGGCACTATTGTTGAAAGTATTGCTCTTCCAACAGTTGTTTGAGCCAATGCATAATTTGCCTCACCTTCTTCTTTAGAATCATTATACGAGGATATTCTAACTTGAACCTTTGCGTGCAAACCCACATGATCATTGTCATATGCTCTTTGAAGTTCTTCTATATCTGAATAGATGCCTCCTTCTCCCAAATCATTAATTTTTTCTCTGGTCATATAGTACAAACCCAAAACAATATCCTGAGATGGAACAATTATTGGTTCGCCATTTGCTGGGGATAAAATATTATTAGAAGACATCATCAAGGCTCTAGATTCAACTTGTGCCTCAATTGATAACGGTACGTGAACTGCCATTTGATCTCCATCAAAATCTGCGTTAAAAGCTCTACAAACCAATGGGTGTAATTGAATAGCTTTTCCTTCTATTAAAATTGGCTCAAAAGCTTGAATACCCAACCTATGAAGAGTGGGCGCACGATTTAACAAAACAGGGTGTTCCCTTATAACATTGTCAAGGATATCCCAAATTTCTGGCCTTTGAAGCTCTACAAACTTCTTTGCTGCTTTGATTGTTGATACTTCGCCTTGGTAGATAAGTTTACTAAAAACAAATGGTTTAAAGAGTTCAAGAGCCATTTTTTTGGGAATGCCGCATTCATGCAGTTTCAATGTAGGTCCTACAACAATCACAGATCGTCCAGAATAGTCAACCCGCTTGCCCAAGAGGTTTTGTCTGAACCTGCCCTGTTTTCCTTTAATCATATCAGCCAATGATTTTAATGGTCGCTTATTTGATCCAGTTATTGCTCTACCCATTCTTCCATTGTCAAGAAGAGCATCTACTGATTTTTGCAACATTCTTTTTTCATTACGAACAATGATTTCAGGAGCATTTAATTCCAATAGCCTCCTAAGTCTGTTATTCCTATTGATTACCCTTCTGTAAAGATCATTCAGATCAGAAGTTGCAAATCGACCTCCATCTAATGGAACAAGTGGCCTAATATCAGGTGGAAGGATTGGCAAATTTTTCAAAACCATCCATTCAGGTCTGTTTCCTGATTTTATTAATGATTCAACTAATTTTAATCTCTTGTGAAGCCGCTTAAGTTTGATTTGTGAAGCAGTGGCATTGATTGCTTCATGAATTGCTTGGAGCTGATCTGCTAATTTAATATCTTGTAAAACTCCATGAATTGCTTCTGCTCCCATTTTAGCCTCAAAATCATCACCAAATTCCCCTAGCGCCTCGATATACTCTTCCTCAGAAAGTAATTGACCCATTTGTAGTGTTGTCATTCCTGGATCAACGACTAGAAATGCTTCAAAATATAAAACTCTTTCAATTTCACGGAGTGTCATATCTAAAAGTAAACCAATCCTAGATGGAAGTGATTTTAAAAACCAAATGTGGGCTACTGGACTAGCTAATTCTAGATGTCCCATACGTTCTCTTCTAACCTTGCTTAGAGTAACCTCTACACCACATTTATCACAAACAACACCTCTGTGTTTTAGTCTTTTATATTTACCACATAAACACTCATAATCTTTGATGGGCCCAAAAATTTTTGCACAAAATAAACCATCTCTCTCAGGTCTAAAAGTTCGGTAATTAATAGTTTCTGGTTTCTTTACTTCACCGTATGACCACGATCTGATCATTTCTGGCGAAGCTAAGCCTATTTTTATAAAATCAAATTCTTCCGTTTGATTTTTCTGTTTGAAGAAATTTAAAAGATTTTTCATATTGCTAGTTCGCTGTTTTCAGTCTTTAGAAATCATTGGATCTTCTACTAAATCAATATTAAGCCCTAATGACCTAATTTCTTTCATTAGGACATTAAATGACTCAGGCATACCTGTTTCAATTTCATTAGTGCCATCAATGATTTGCTTATACATTCTAGTTCTTCCTTGAACATCGTCCGATTTATAGGTAAGCAATTCACGTAACGTATGAGCGGCTCCATAAGCTTCAAGTGCCCACACTTCCATCTCACCAAATCTCTGTCCTCCAAATTGAGCTTTTCCTCCAAGTGGTTGCTGTGTTACTAGGCTATAAGGACCTGTCGATCTTGCGTGCATCTTGTCATCCACGAGATGATTTAATTTAAGCATATACATGTACCCAACAGTCACTGGCCTGTCATATTCATTACCTGTTCTGCCATCTATCAATTTAGCCTGCCCCGAAGAAGGAAGCTCTGCTAGCTCAAGTAAGTTTTTGATTTCAGTTTCATGCACTCCATCGAAAACAGGAGTAGCCACAGGCATACCATTTCTTAAATTATTTGCTAATTCTAATATTTCGTCGTCCGACAATGTAGACAAGACAACCTTTTTACCTGATGATGTGGAGTTATACATTTTATTAAGATAACTCCTAATTGTTTTAACTTTGCTGTTGTTATTTGCTTTTAAAAGTTTATCAAGTTTTAGTCCTAATTCTTTTGCAGCCCATCCTAAATGGGTTTCTAAAACTTGGCCAACATTCATCCTAGAAGGTACTCCTAAAGGGCTTAGAAGAATATCAATTGGTGTTCCATCCTCCATATAAGGCATATCTTCTACAGGAACCACTTTTGATATGACACCTTTATTTCCGTGTCTTCCAGCTATTTTGTCACCTGGTTGTATTTTTCTTTTCACAGCTAGAAAAACTTTAACCATTTTTAACACGCCTGGAGATAGGTCGTCAGGAGCTTCTATCTTTTTTCTCGCTATTTCTAATTTATCTTGGAAATTTCTATCAAGAAACTGTAGTTGTTGATGGTAACTTTCCAGTTCTGAATTATGGCGTTTGCCTTTTAATTTAATTTTGAGCCATTTTTCTCGACTTATTTGTGCTAAAAAATCTTTAGTTATTCTATTATTCGATTCTTTTCCACCAACCTTCATTGCAATTTTATTTAAAAGATTTTTTTCTATACGATTGTAGATATCATCTTCCACAATTCTCTTTTGATCATTCAAATCTTTTCTAATTGCATCTAGCTCAGCCTCTTCAATTGCATTAGCTCTATCATCTTTTTCAACACCTTCTCTTGAAAAAACTCTTACATCAATAACTACTCCATCCATGCCAGATGGAACCCTAAGTGAAGTATCTTTTACATCGCTTGCTTTCTCCCCAAAAATAGCTCTTAGTAGTTTTTCTTCTGGTGTCAGTTGTGATTCACCTTTTGGTGTAATTTTGCCAACTAGAATATCTCCACCAACAACTTCTGCACCAATGTAAGCTATTCCTGATTCATCTAGTTTTCTTAAACCAGTATCTCCAACATTAGGAATATCAGCTGTAATTTCTTCTAAACCTAATTTTGTATCTCTTGCAATACATTGCAATTCTTCAATATGGACTGTTGTAAATCTATCCTCTTGAACTACTTTTTCAGAAATAAGGATAGAGTCTTCATAATTAAAACCATTCCATGGCATAAATGCCACTAACAGATTCTGACCAATAGCTAATTCACCTAAACTGGTAGAAGCACCATCAGCAATAACATCACCAGAGTTGATTAAATCACCCACTTTGACTAAAGGTTTCTGGTTGATACATGTATTCTGATTGGATCTTGCATATTTTGTTAGGTTGTAAATGTCGACTCCTGATTCTCCAGATTGAGTTTCTGCATCATTCACAGCAATAACCACCCTAGACGCATCAACAGAGTCAACAGTGCCTCCTCGTCTTGCCACTAAAGTAACTCCGGAATCAGTAGCAACAATTCTTTCCATCCCAGTTCCAACAAGAGGTGTTTCTGGTAATATTGTTGGCACTGCTTGTCTCTGCATATTGGAACCCATTAATGCACGGTTAGCGTCATCATGTTCAAGAAATGGTATAAGAGAGGCTGCAATCGAAACAATTTGCTTTGGAGATACATCCATATACTGAACTTTATCAGCAGACATCAAAGTAAATTCATCATTGTATCTAGCAGAAATAAGACCTTCTTTCAGATTATTTTTATTATCAATCTCAGTATTTGCCTGGGCTATAACATATTGCCCTTCATCAATTGCAGATAGATATTTAATTTGTTTAGTTACCTTACCTTTTACTACTTTTCGATAAGGGGTTTCTAAAAATCCAAACGAGTTAACTCTTGCATAAATTGCCAATGAATTTATCAAACCAATATTGGGACCTTCAGGTGTTTCAATGGGACAAACCCTACCATAATGGGTAGGATGAACGTCTCTCACTTCAAAACCTGCTCTCTCTCGAGTCAATCCTCCAGGACCTAAAGCTGAAATTCTTCTTTTGTGTGAAACCTCAGAAAGTGGATTATTTTGATCCATAAATTGAGACAACTGACTTGATCCGAAGAATTCTTTTATTGCAGCTGAAACTGGCTTAGAATTAATCAAGTCTCTTGGCATAAGTTCTTCTGTTTCAACCAATGAAAGTCTGTCTTTTACAGCTCTTTCAACCCTAATCAAGCCTACTCGAAATGAATTTTCAGCCATTTCACCGACTGTTCTTATCCTTCTATTTCCAAGGTGATCTATATCATCAACAGTATCATTACCATTTCTTATATTGATCAATGTTTTCAGAACATCAATAATATCTTCTTTGTTCAAAAAACTATTTCCAATATCTGATTTTCTACCTATCCTTCGATTGAACTTCATTCTACCGACTGCAGATAGATCATATCGATCCTCATTAAAAAAAAGATTCTGAAATAGATTTTCTGATGCCTCTTTTGTTGGAGGTTCTCCTGGTCTCATCATTCTGTAAATTTCTGTAAGTGCTTCCGTTTTTGAAGAAGATGGATCAATTCTCATTGAATTTGATATGTAGTCACCATGATCTAAATTGTTAATATGGATTGTTTTTATTGCTTTCACTCCATTTGCAATAAAGATATTTATTTTCTCGATAGATAATGTCTCATTAGCAACCGCCAGCAACTCTCCTGTTTTTGGTTCAATTACATCATGAGCAATAATTTTGCCTTCAAGATGACTAACAGGAACAATTAAATATTTATTTTTCTTACTAAACTCCTCTAACTGTCTTAAATGTCCTTCATTGATCCGCTGCCCATTCTTTATAATGACCTTTCTTCCAATTTTAATATCAAAATCTGTAGTTGTGCCCTTGAAGTAATCAGGTTTGAAGTTCAGTTTTATTTCTTTCTCCGAAAGACTGAAGCTGTCCTTTCTAAAGAAAATATCTAGTATTTCTTCATTTGATAAATCCAGAGCGTGGAGTATGACAGTTACGGATATCTTTCTTCTTCGGTCAATTCTGGCAAAAATTGCATCTTTAGCATCGAACTCAAAATCTAACCATGAACCTCTATAAGGAATAACACGAGCTGAAAATAGAAGTTTTCCTGAACTTTGAACCCCTTTATCATGATCAAAAAATACACCTGGGGATCTATGTAACTGTGAAACAATGACCCTATCTGTTCCATTAATAACGAACCTTCCATGTTCAGTCATTAAAGGAATTTCACCAAAATAAACATCTGTTGTATCACCTGTTTCTTTTATATTTTTTACTTCCTTGGTCGTTTCTGCTCCTGTTTCCTTGTTATAAGTAATTAGTTTTGTTTTCACTCTTATCCTTGAAGCATAAGATAAACCTCTAAGTTGACATTCTCTTACGCTAAATTCAGGATCATCTAACCTGTAACTAACAAATTCTAATCGTGCATTCTTTGAAAAACTCTCAATTGGGAAGAGTGTATTAAAGGCTGCTTCTAAACCTATATCTCTTCTTTTTGTTGGGTTAATATTTTTTTGTAAAAACTTATCGTAGGATGCTATCTGTATGGACAATAAATTGGGCACATCAAGTGCAGGCTCTAGTTTCCCGAAATCTTTTCTAATTCGTTTTTTTTCAGTGAATGAATATGTCATACGTCTAACTGTTTTGTGTCTTGATAAATTTCAAACAACAGCAAGCCTGCTCGCTTGCTGAGCCATAAATGCCTGTTATCCAAAATACATGCAGAATCAATGAGCTTTTTAAATCTACTTAAGCTCTGCAACAGCTCCTGACTCTTCCAGCTGCTTTTTCATCACTTCTGCTTCATCCTTCAATACTGCCTCTTTTACAGTAGCAGGTGCGCTTTCAACCATATCCTTTGCGTCTTTAAGCCCTAGTGCTGTAATCGCTCTAACAGCCTTAATCACAGCAATTTTATTATCTCCCACACTTTGTAAGATAAGATCAAATTCTGTTTGTTCATCTCCTTGCTCAACAGATTCTGCAGATTCTGCAGAAACTGCTGCTGCTGCAACTGGGGCTGATGCACTTACGCCAAATTTTTCTTCCATTTCTGAAATTAATTCCACAAGATCCATCACAGACATTTTTGAAATTGCTTCTAAAATTTCCTCTTTTGATGTTACGGTATTTTTAGCCATTATTTTCTCCTCGAATCAACCCAAAAAAGATGGGCATTCTATATAAAAAAAACTCATTAGGAAACCTCTTCTTGATTTTCTTTGACAGCAAGTATCAATCTTGTGAACTTAGCCGGTATTTCATTTAGTGTTCTAAGTGCTTTCTCAATTGGTGCTTTCATGAGACCGGCTATCGTAGAATAGGCTTCATCTCTTGTAGGTAATTTTGCAATTCTATCCAGCTCTGAAGAAGGAAATACATCACCATCTATAGCCAAACTAACTGTTTTGAGGTGTTCATAATCTTTACTAAAATCTTTAAACAATCTTGCAGGTGAGGCTAAATTATCTGTTGAGAGTGCAATAATTATTGGTCCTTGTAATGCCTGAGTCAAACATTCAAAACTTGTGCCTGTTAGTGCTTTTTTGCTTAAGCTATTTTTTACCACTTTGAGATAAACGCCGGATTCTCTTGCTTTTGTGCGCAATTCTGTAATTTCAGAAACATTGAGACCTCTGTATTCCGCAATTGCTCCTGATATCGACGAAGAAGCAATCAAGTTAAGTTCTTTGATGACAGCTTTTTTTTGCTCTATTCTTAAAGGCATAATTATTTCCCAATAATATTAGATAGTACTTTTATCTATTAAAATTCCAGGGCCCATTGTTGATGAAACAGTTACTTTCTTAATATATGAACCTTTGGTTGAGGATGGTTTATTTTTTATAATTGCATCTAATAAAGATTGTAAATTCTCTTTAATAGACTCTGCAGGAAATTCTATCTTTCCTATCGAGCAATGAACGACACCGCCTTTGTCACTTCTAAATTTTACCTGTCCAGTTTTTGCATGTTTGATTGCATCTGCAACATTCTTTGTTACTGTTCCGTCTTTAGGATTAGGCATCATCCCTCTGGGACCAAGTATTTGTCCTAGCTGTCCAACTACTCTCATTGTATCTGGTGTTGCTATCACCGTGTCAAATTCGTCAAAGCCTGTTTTAATTTTCTCAGCTAGATCCTCAAAACCCACCTCATCTGCTCCTGCATTTATTGCTGCTTCTGCATCCCCTCCTTGCGCAAAAACAATAACTCTTAATAATTTCCCAGTGCCATTTGGTAAGACCGTAGAACCTCTTACGTTCTGATCTGATTTTTTAGAATCTATTCCTAAATTAATTGCAATATCTATTGTTTCCCTAAATTTAGCATTTCCAGTTTTTTTCAAAAGATCTATTGCTTGATCAATACTATAATGTTTCTCAGCATCTACAGATTCTTGATTTGCTATGGTTCTTTTTGAGAAGTGATTCATTATTAACCTTCAACCTCTAAACCCATACTTCTAGCTGTTCCAGCTATAATTTTTACTGCCCCATCTAGATCAATCGCATTGAGATCGGGTTTTTTTATTTCAGCTATTTCTTCTAATTGCTTTTGTGTTACTTTTCCAACTTTATTAATATTGGGTTCCCCACTGCCCTTTGAAACTCCAGCAGCCTTTCTTAATAGCGTTGATGCAAGAGGAGTTTTTGTAATAAACGTATAACTTTTATCGCTATAAACACTAATCACTACAGGAATTAATATTCCTGGTTCTGTATCGGCAGTCTTAGTATTAAAGGCATTACAAAATTCCATGATATTCAGTCCAGCCTGTCCTAAAGCAGGCCCAACAGGTGGACTTGGTTTCGCTTGGCCTGCAGGTATCTGGAGTTTTACCAAGCTTTCTATTTTTTTTCTTCTCTGAGCCATTTCTTTATATACGTTATTTATCAGAAAATTCTTATAGTTAATATTAAGATTTCTCTACCTGACTGAATTTTAGCTCAACCGGAGTGGGTCTTCCCAAAATCTGAACAGCTACACTCAACTTATCCTTTTGATAATTAACCTTCTCAACAACACCACTGAAATCGTTAAAAGGTCCATCAATAACTCTGACAACTTCTCCAGGTTGGTACTGGGTTTTTGGCCTTGGAGTATCAAGAGAATGCTCAGCTCTATTTATTATAGCCAATGCCTCTCTTTCAGGAACTGACGATGGATTTTCACTAGTTCCTCCGATAAAACCCATCACGTTAGGTATAGACTTTACAAAATGCCATGTTTCTTCATCCATATTCATATTTAAAAGTATGTAACCAGGAAAAAATTTTCTTTCAGTAGTTTTCTTCTTTCCTCCTTTCATTTCAACAATATCTTCTGTTGGAACAATCACGTCTGCAAATTTTTCAGAAAGTCCTCTTTGCTCACTTCTTTCCAGAATCATTTTTTGAACTTTTTTCTCATAATTTGAGAAGACCTGTATAACGTACCATTGATATTCCATTTTTATGTCCCTTTTAAGAAGTGACAGAAGTTGTAATAAAAAGCAGCAAAAAGTCCAACAACCAAAAGAAAATCCCTAATATTAAAATAAAAACAAACACTGTCAAAGTAGTCTGGATTGTTTCTTGTCTGGTAGGCCATATGACTTTTCTAATCTCAACACGCGACCCTTGGAAAAAATCCCACAACCTTTTCCCCTGTGTGGTCTGGTAGAAAATTATTAGTGCAACAGGAATTGAGGCCAGCATCATCAAAACCCTCAGGAAAATTAAAATCTGCACGAAGTAGTAGTAGGAAACAATACCTGCAAGAAGCACTAATACTGAAATAATTAGCTTAACAGTATCAAGCATAGTCGATTGTTGTTGTTTTACATTTTCATTCATTTTATTAATCCAATGGGCTTAAGCCTGGCAGGCCAGGAGGGACTCGAACCCCCAACCTGCGGTTTTGGAGACCGCCGCTCTACCAGTTGAGCTACTGGCCTTTAATAGTTTTTTACTCAATTATCTTTGTAACCACGCCAGAACCAACTGTTCTGCCCCCTTCACGAATAGAGAAGCGAACCTGTTCTTCCATGGCTATTGGCGCGATCAACTCAACAATGATATGAGCATCATCACCAGGCATCACCATTTCTGCTCCTTTCTCAAGAGTAACTGCACCTGTTACATCTGTTGTCCTGAAATAAAATTGAGGACGATAACCATTAAAGAAAGGTTTGTGTCTTCCACCCTCTTCTTTCGTAAGAGCATAAACGTCGGCCTCAAATTTTGTATGCGGTGTAATACTGCCGGGCTTAGCAAGAACTTGTCCACGCTCAACCTCTTCTCGTTTTGTCCCCCGTAGAAGCACTCCAACATTATCTCCAGCTTGTCCTTGATCAAGTAATTTTCTGAACATTTCTACTCCAGTGCAAATTGTTTTCTGAGTATCTTTAATTCCAACAATTGCTACTTCATCATTAACGTTAACAATTCCTCTTTCCACACGACCTGTAACCACAGTTCCCCTTCCTGATATGGAAAAGACATCTTCTATTGGCATTAAGAAATCACCATCAATGGCCCTTTCGGGTTCAGGAAAGTATTCGTCCATAGTAGCTACTAACTTTTCTATAGCCAAAACTCCCACATCACCAGTATCATCTTCTAGAGCTTTCAGTGCACTTCCAGCAATTATTGGAACGTCATCACCAGGAAAACCGTATTCAGATAGTAATTCCCTGAGTTCCATTTCTACTAGTTCAACCAACTCTGCATCATCTACTTGGTCTGCTTTATTAAGGAAGACGACAATATTAGGAACGCCTACATTTCTCGCTAACAAAATATGTTCTCTGGTTTGTGGCATCGGTCCATCAGCTGCAGAAACAACCAAAATTGCACCGTCCATTTGTGCGGCACCAGTGATCATATTCTTAACATAGTCAGCATGTCCAGGACAATCAACATGAGCATAATGTCTAGCATCAGACTCATATTCAACATGCGCAGTGGCTATAGTAATGCCTCTCTCACGTTCTTCCGGAGCATTATCTATGTCATCAAATGCAGAAACATCTCCGCCAAATTTAGCAGCCATAATTTTAGTCAATGCAGCGGTCAAAGTAGTTTTACCATGATCAACGTGACCAATAGTTCCTACATTGACATGCGGTTTATTTCGTTCAAATTTTTCTTTGGCCATAACTTTTTTTCTCCATACTAAATTAATTATTTTGATTGATATGATAAATGATGAAAATATCCTGAGCCCACAACCGGAGTTGAACCGGTGACCTCTTCCTTACCAAGGAAGTGCTCTACCACCTGAGCTATGTGGGCAAATATACACACACAACGAAATGGAGCGGGCGATGGGGATCGAACCCACATCATCAGCTTGGAAGGCTGAGGTTCTACCATTGAACTACGCCCGCACGTAATGATGTGTTCCACACCCGATAATTTTTCACTACTTTTCTTCATTACTCATTACTACTATTACATTTATTCTACAATTTATAGTGCACTTCATTAGCCTTTTCCCACCATGTAATTCGCCGTTACAAATGGTGGAGGGGGTAGGATTCGAACCTACGAAGGCTAAGCCAGCAGATTTACAGTCTGCCCCCGTTGACCGCTTGGGTACCCCTCCGCGGACATAACCCATTATTTTCTGATTAACC
>Ga0163108_10001817_pt1 | contig 15570 bp, 12 predicted proteins | sample Fk1155metaG_FD_109644 | JGI IMG/M metagenome (GOLD analysis project Ga0163108, IMG submission 109644) | Marine microbial communities from the Central Pacific Ocean - Fk160115 155m metaG | ecosystem: Environmental > Aquatic > Marine > Oceanic > Photic zone | place: The Central Pacific Ocean...
AACAATGTATCCACGTGCTCCTCGTATGTGTCGGGGAGACCAGCCGGCTGTTGAGCAGTCGGAAGTGGGCCTGAGGCATTGTTCTGCACGGTTCGTTGGATTCGGCGTTCTATTTCTCGGACCGCGTCGAGATATTCTTCCATCATGACCCGATCACTCGGGCCTAACTTACGCTCGAGTTGATTGATGCTATCGGTTACCGAATCTAGGATGCTGCGGTCCGCCTTCATCTGGGCCAGGCGTGCTTCCACGCTGCCGCCGTCACCAAAAAGTCGCTGAAACACCACGCGCGGATCTCGTTCGTGATATAGGGGTGTAGTAGGAGAGCGCCAAGAAGTCGAGTTCTGGTAGGTGCAACTGTAACCGTTCTCACAGTTGCCAACGGTAAAGTTGGATTCTGTGGTCAGCTCTAGTGACCGAAGGGAAGTGTTTTTACCCAGCTCATCAGCGGCAAATTGATCCACAGTCTTACCGGCTTCGATATCGGCACCCTCGGTGCGTTTAGGTAGCACACCGCTCAGCCAGCCGCCATGGGCGCGGGTATGCACACCGCCACCTTCGTTGGGGCTCACCAGTCCGTTGTTGCTCAATCCGCTGACCACTATCATTTGCTCTCGGTAATCTTTAAGCGGGCTTAGGATCCGGGTGATCTTGTAGTCGCGTCCGCCATTCCCAGTGGGATGGAAGTTCGGCAGGAACATTCCGTTCGGCGCATAGAAAAAGCCAAGGCGCGAGATCGGAGCAGCCGCTGTACGACCAGTAGCGGTGAGCGCAGGCACCATTGCTCCCAGCAAAGGCAGTGCCACCAAGCTTCCCATACCGCGCAGCACCGTCCGGCGCGGTAACGCCTTCTTGGTAATGAACGTCATGATCCAGATCTCCTATGCAGAAACGGGTAACTGTTGACGATGCCAATGATAATAGACTGCATACGGTAACGGCCGGTTGCCGACTCATTCAGGATTCTACGAATCTCAGGCATGTCGTAGTGGTCGACTCCTCTACCCAGCGCATAGGTTAGCAATTTCTCGGTAAAAGTGCTCACGAATCTTGATGGCTCCTCGACCAATGCTGCACGCAGCTCTGCTACACCGTTGAATTTGGTACCGTCAGGGAGCTCTCCGAAGGCATCGATAGGATTGAACCACTCATCGACCTCTCGGTAACGGCCTATAGCGTCGAAGTTTTCGAGGGCGAAACCTGTAGGGTCAATCAAAGCGTGGCAAGCAGCACAGACAGGGTTATCTCGATGGGCAGCCATACGCTCACGCATTGTGGCCACTTTGGCCTGAGTCTTACTATCGTCGAGTGCCGGGACGTTTGGCGGCGGATCCGGTGGCGGATTTCCAAGGATATTGTTCAAGATCCACTTACCGCGTAGCACTGGTGAGGTGCGAATCGCATGGGAAGTCAGAGTCAAGATGCTGCCTTGCCCTAATAATCCGCGTCGAGGGCTGTTGGCCGGTAACACCACGCGGCGGAAATGCGAGCCCTGGACATTGTGTATGTCGTAATGTCCAGCCAGGCGGCTGTTCAGGTAGGTGTAGTCAGCTGTCAATAGCTCAAGAACCCCACGGTCTTCCTGCAGTAGACTGTCGAAAAACATTTCTGTTTCGGTGATCATAGCCTGCCGCAGTGTTTCGTCGAATGCGACGGCATACGGTTCACCTGGTCTCACGAGGGTCGCAAGGTTTCTGAGCTGGAGCCACTGCCCAGCGAAGTTTTTGGTTAGCGCCTTAGAGCGGGGATCGGCGAGCATGCGTCTAACTTGTTGCTCTAGTACTGATGGTAGGCTTAACGTTCCGCGTTCGGCCAGCACAAGTAATTCATCGTCTGGGATGCTGCTCCATAGAAAGAATGACAAACGAGAGGCAAGTTCGAGATCGGTAATTTTATATGGAGTGTTAGGGGCCACGTTGATCGGGTCGGCCTCGATTCTTACTAGGAATTCTGGGCTGACGAGTAGGCGCCGGATCGCCAGTTCAATGCCGTTTTCAAAGCTACCACCATCAGCCCGGCCCCTGTCGTAGAACTCTAGTACCACATTAACATCATCATCAGTGACTGGCCTGCGATAGGCTTGACGTGTTAAATCTGACAGGAGTGCGCGCGCACACTCCGCTTCTTGGGAAGCTACCGTCGGTTGACAGGTAAAAATTTTATTGCGGCTGGGGGTGCTACCTGGTCCAAGAGAGTTATAAGGACCTGCAACGGTGAGGCTACTGACGAACGGCATTCTTCCACCGGGTCCTCCGGTGTTCCCTGCTGTGCGAGGATTCTGAAACCGTTGCCGGACCTGCTCAACTAGTACCGGCGGATTGCGATAGAACGCCACCCCGATCTCTCGCGGGCCAGCCTCTATCGGCACCTGTAGCTCGATAGGGGAGCCAGATTCCACGTTGATTAGTTCGAGAGGTTCACCATCAACTGTCACCTCAAGTCGATATTCATCCCGCAGCCCGCGGGTGCCACCCAATTGGACACGCAGGTCATAGTCGGCATTAAGTGGGAACAGGTAGGGTACGAGCATCCCGCCACGTGTACCGAAGGGCATGCCGGTGGCCCGCTCATGTTGCTGTTCATCCTGTGCGGTTCGGAATGTTTCGGAGAAGGTTGTTGGCGGCGGGTTACCGACCGCAAGGCGGCTGATGGCTCGGCTTGCATCCAGATACCGTTCCAACAAAGCCTGTGACATCCGCAGTACGCCGCCGATGTTGTCAAAGCCATAGCCCGCATCATCAGCTGGAAGGAAAACGTCAACGTCTATCTCAAGAGCTAAGAGGTCACGGATGGCATTGTGATATTCGGCTCGGTTCAGCCGGTGAACTGTTGCTGTTCGTCCTGGTTCCGGATGGACCGCGGCAGCACTATCGAGTTCGGAGATGAGCCAATTACGGAAACGATCCAGCCTCACCTGTTCGGGTCGTGGCATACCGGCGGGCGGCATCAATCCGGCTTGCAGCTTGCGCACAACTTTTTCCCAGTGAAAGCTGTCGGCTCCCACTGTGGACAGATCGAGACTGTCGAGTGCCAAACCGACAGCGCGTAGCTGTGAAGTTAGAGCGTCTGCTTGCCCTGGGGGGCTATCGATAATCGACTGGTTATGACAGGCAACGCAATACTGATCGACCAGGGAGCGATACTCTGACGCAGGCTGCGCCATAACATCGCCTATCAGCCAGCCTGCGACCAAGGCTACCGTTGTATAAAGCAGAGCAATTCTATAGATTTTGCGCCCTTTTAGTTCCTGCAAAATATTACCCATTCGCTCACCGTAAGCTGGGACTGGGTACCTCTCCTGTGACTTGTTATTGACCGAAAAACCTTAACAAATAACGAGCTCAGAGGCACTAATTTTATGGGATTGAATAATAGCTGGGAAATAAATTGGGCGGGGGAGTAAGACGTCCCAGTGAGCTTTCTTAACGGTTTTCAAGTCAGTATTTTCGTTTTTTCCGATACCGAGGATATTCGTGAATATTTCATTAAAATAGCGCATAAGATACTTAAATAAAGAGTTGTAGCGTATCGTTATATAAATTATTATATAACGATATTTGAGCCGTGGAAGGGCTATGAACAAATACGTAAAGCTGTTGGGTATAGTGATTGGCTTAATGGTAGGACCAGTTAGAGCGGAAATAGCCTTAGTCGCGGTAGCCTCCAATTTTTCTGGAGCCATTAAAGAACTGGAGCAGGTTTTTGAAATGGAAAGCGGCCATCTCATTGAAACTGTGTTCGGTTCTTCCGGAAGATTTTTCACGCAGATCAACAATGGTGCTCCTTTTCACGTATTTCTCTCTGCTGATCAGGAAAAGCCGGTCGCTCTGAATAAAGCAGGATTAGTGGTTGAAGAATCCCGCTTTACCTACGCTCTTGGCAAGCTTGTGCTGTGGTCGTCTCAATCGAATCTAGTTGATTCCAGCGGTCAGGTTCTCAAGCAGAATAATTTTCGCCGCCTAGCTATCGCTAATCCTCGTTTAGCTCCTTATGGTATAGCTGCTATGGAGGCGCTGGAAAATCTGGGTCTTGTGAGTGGCATTCAGGGCAAAATTATACAGGGAGAAAACATTGCTCAGGCTTATCAGTTTGTAAGTACCGGTAATGTGGAACTCGGGCTTGTAGCGTTTTCCCAAGTGCGCCAGCAAGATCGAATCGGCAGTGGCTCCAGCTGGATAATACCCGCTAATCTCTATAATCCAATTCGGCAGGACGCTGTGCTGTTGAGAAAGGGTGCAAATAATCAAGCAGCAATAGCATTCCTTCAATTCATTCGAAGCGAGCCAGGTCGGGCAATAATTGAGTCATTCGGCTACCAGGTAGAGATGAGGTGATATGGTTTTTTCCGCTGCAGACATCACCGCCATCCTGTTAACACTCCAACTAGCAGTGACTGTCACTCTGGTGTTGATTGTAGTAGGTACACCGATTGCCTGGTGGTTGGCGCAATCACGATCATGGCTAAAAGGTCCGGTTAGTGCGCTTGTTGCTCTCCCCTTGGTTTTGCCCCCCACTGTGCTCGGGTTCTACCTATTAATTGCCATGGGTCCCGATGGCCCTGTAGGTCAACTCACCCAGATAATGGGTTTAGGTACTCTGCCGTTTACATATTGGGGCCTTGTTATTGGGTCGGTTTTCTACTCACTGCCTTTCGTAGTGCAACCACTTCAAAACGCTTTTGAAGCGATAGGAGAGCGTCCGCTTGAAGTAGCGGCTACATTGCGAGCGGGTCCCTTAGATCGTTTCTTCTCAGTAGTTCTGCCTATGGCAAAATCAGGTTACTTTACCGCCTCGGTACTTGGGTTTGCTCACACCGTTGGCGAATTCGGTGTAGTACTCATGATTGGCGGCAATATCCCTGGTGAAACCCGGGTGGTTTCGGTGCAAATATTTGACCATGTCGAAGCCTTGGATTTTGGTCAGGCCCACTGGCTAGCCGGGGCGATGTTAGTATTTTCGTTTCTAGTTTTGCTTATAGTGTACGGCGCCAAAGATAGAACGCGTGTGCTGGGTATGAGGTATGGTTCATGAATGCCCTTGCTAGCGAATTTATCGAAACTGCTTTTCATCACAGCTATTCCGTGGATCAACAAAATGAATTTACGCTCGATGTGGATCTGAACCTGCCGGCGGTTGGGATTACTGCAGTGTTCGGAGAATCTGGGTCAGGGAAGACGACGTTGCTTCGCTGTATCGCCGGGCTACAACGGGTAGATCAAGGGAAGCTAAACATAGGAGATGAAGTTTGGCAGAACGAAGAAATCTTTGTACCTACCAACAAACGCCCAGTGGGATATGTGTTTCAAGAATCGAGCCTGTTCTCTCACTTGACTACCTTTGCCAATCTGGATTACGCGATGAAGCGTTCCGATACAGCGATCACCGCGGAGGAATTTGAATATATTGTTTCGGTAATGGGTATTGAGAAACTCATTGACCGCTATCCCCATCAGTTGTCAGGTGGTGAACGTCAGCGGGTAGCTATCGCACGCGCGCTATTAATCAAACCTCGATTGTTACTCATGGATGAACCTCTTGCGTCATTGGATCTGGCGCGCAAACTGGAAATCTTGCCTTATCTGGAGAAGCTGCGAGAAGAATTTGCGCTTCCAATTCTTTATGTCACCCATTCCATTGATGAGGTGGCCAGGCTTGCCAATTACCTTGTAGTTATGGCTCAGGGACGCGTGGTAGCTCAAGGATCATTAACCGATGTCCTTTCGCGGCTGGATCTGCCTGTTAAACTCGGTGAGGACAGCGGTGTTGTTGTTGAAGCCAGAATTGTTGAGCGAGACTCACAGTGGCAGCTGGTGCGAGCTGAGTTTTCCGGGGGCCGGTTATGGGTGCGAGACGGAGGGGACGCCATAGGTTCCATTATTCGCATTCGCATCTTAGCGCGTGACGTCAGCTTGGCACTTGAAGCCCATGAAGATACTAGCATCGTCAATCTGCTTCAGGCGGAAGTTATTGAAGTCAGGGATGATATTCACGAGGCCATGGCTCTGGTCAGTCTGCGTATCGATGCAACGGTAATTATCGCTAGAGTGTCCCGTCGATCTGTGCATAAGCTGGGAATTCATCCTGGTCAACAGATGTGGCTACAGATCAAATCAGTGGCTATTCTTCGGTGAGCGATCTATTTAATTCAAGTTTAGGCTTTTAACAAAATAACGCTCGAAGCTTTGAATAGGGCACAGGCATCATCCCCTTTTTTCAGACCCAGTTCGTCCACACTAACGTTTGTTATGATTGCGCAAATAGATTTCTCATCTCCCACGTCCAAAATCACTTCGCTGTTAACCTGACCTTTCAAGATCTTGGCGACTTTCCCCAAGAGTTGATTGCGGGCGCTGGTCTTTAACTCGATATCTTTGCTAAGCAATATCCAGGATGATTTGATCAGCGCTATGCAGGCACTGCCTTTTTTTAACTTCATGTCTTTCAGGCTGTCATTAGTGATATGTGCAATTAAAGTCACTGAATCACTAATATGCAGCTCTATTTCTGAATTCACGGCACCACGTGTTATGGCGACTACTTTACCCAAGTACTGGTTGCGTGCACTACTGATCAAGGTTGTGTTCTTTATGAAACTCGCTAGGTCGCTGATGGTGTGCAGCTTTTCCCCAAGTTGTCTTACAAAGGCTTTATGTTCATTTTGTAGAACCTGAAATCCTTGCACTATTTCCTGACCCACTTCGGTCAGCCTCGTGCCGCCACCATGGGAGCCGCCCGCAGATCGGAGCAACAATGGCTTGTCTGACATATTGTTCATCGCGTCGATACGATCCCAGGCGGTCTTGTAACTTATACCAATCTTCCTGGCCGCAGCGGAGATCGAACCGCAGTCATCAACAGCCACCAACAGTTGGACCTGTAGCTCAGTGAACGAGCCTTGGTCCCTGCTTAAAAGGGAGAGGTCACCCTTGAGGGCAGTGGTTTTCTTTCTCGGCATTTTAGGAATCGATTTTATTTCAACACTGGTGAGCTTGAATTGTACATCAGTGCCGACTTATCTCGGAGATAAGTGTTTTCAGATTTGACCCTATCGGCAAGCGATGGCATAAGTAGAAGGCAGACGGTAAATTCAGGATTAAGTGATGAAAACAAAAACAGTAATGATGTTAGTGACCCTACTGGGACTATTCCTTGCCTCCGTGGTTGGTATCAATAGTGCTCAGGAAAGACCCACTCTAACCACAGAACAGCTGGAGCGGCTCACGATAAGACCGATTCCTGGTAAAGAAGGGCTCTATATACTTCCGGGATTCGATGGCGCACTGTCAGGGGGCAATGTTGCCGTGCTCGTCACCGACGATGGCATCATAATTGTCGACAACAAGTTCTCTTACAGCTACGGAGACATTACCCGCCAGATAAGTACTGTAACTGATCAACCTATACTCTACGTGCTCAACACTCACCATCATTTCGATCATGCAGGGAGCAACGCTGATTTCATGCCAACAGCCCAAGTTATCGGCCATGAGAATGCCAGGGCAAACATTGTCAGAAACGAACAGACGGGAGCACAAAACCTTACTTTTTCTAACCGTACTAGCGTTTTCCTGAGTGGGGTAGAGGTACAGGCGCATCATTTCGGAAGGGGTCACACCGACGGTGATTCGGTGATCTATTTTCCGGATCTACAAACAGTTCACACCGGCGACTTGTTTATCTGGGGTAACCGTCTTGATGGGACCACGCTGGCTCCTTTTATTGACTACGCCAATGGTGGTAGTGCAGCCGAGTGGACTGCAACCCTGGATGGACTGCTGTCTTTGGATTTTGACACCGTTATTCCTGGTCATGGACCAATTCTGACAAAGGCAGACATACGCATCTTTCGAGATAAGTTCGACCACTTAGTGTCCCGAATCAACGCGTTGATAGAGACTGCCATTAGCCGTGACGATGTTGTGGAGAAGCTGGACATAGCCGATTTGAACTGGCCGTTGGCGCCGGATCGCATCTTGGCAATTTACGATGAGCTGAGCATATAAGGATTGATTCATGATTATCAGCAAAGGAACATTTCGGTTTATTATGACTATAGCGATAACTGTGCTGTTGCTGGCGAGCCCAGAGCCTTCCGTTTCGCAGAGCACGGTGACGCAGTTTAGGGTCGACCCGCTGGTAATCGAACTTGATGCGATCCGGTGGGGAGAACCAGGTGGGGGAAATGGTGTCCCAATAGGTGTTCAGACCTCACGCCAGGGAATCGATCCGGAGACGGGGGGCATCACCTACTATGCAAAATTCCCTGCCGGATCTCACTTCGACTTACATTGGCACACACATGATGAATTCGTGGTAGTGGCTTCTGGTGAATTAACTATCGTGTTGGGAGATGAAAGCCACGATCTAAGTGTGGGCAGTTATGTAGTGATCCCCGGTAAACTTAATCATTCTTGGGATGTACCGGTTGCTGGAGAAGACGCCATTATTCTGGTGCGTCGGGCCGGTCCCGCGGACTTCAACTTCGTCGATAAATAAAGTTGAGTTTTCGGTTGTTAGAGCCTGTCCTGAAGTCAGCAGTATATTTTTAGCCGGGCCCTTTAAGACACATTATCCCATAGAAATGAAGGTGCATATTTTGGTGCTACTAGTTTCGAGACTATTACAATTTGTTGCAAACAATCAATGGTTTACGAAGATTTCTGGCTCCCGTTTCGCCTATTATAGGTGGACTTTGCAGAAGAGAGTCCTTATGCTTTGCTCTCGCAAAAATATACGACACTTCGAGGATTCGGAGAATGAATAATAGACTTAATGGTGCGAACAAGTTCACCGCTGTTGTGGTAGCAGGAGTTCTCTCCGCTGCAGCTATGGCGCAGTCCGGTAGTCTCCGTAGCGAGTACCCGGAACTGGCTGGTCTGAATAACGCCTTCGATGTCACTCTGGCAGAGATTTTTGACACCATGGCAAGTATTAATGCTGATCCGACTACCCAGGAAGCGCGCAAAGAGCTTCGAATGGAGCTGGACATGATGGCCAACATGGATATGCACGAAATGATGGCGAGAAGTCCGGGACAGGATGACCAAATGGACATGTCGACGTCCATGACCGGTCCCTACGGTGAGTCGGAAATCCAGGCTCGAGCTCAGCTTTATGAATTGCTAGGGACCGATCACTCGGATGCTGATGCCGAACAAGCATTTGCAAACTCCGATGCGCTGACTAGGCACTCGGCTCGTGTGTTACAGCATGGTCGGGGATTCGAGAAGGTAGTTTGGGACATATTCGCCGAGTCCTCCATGAACATTTATCAGAAGCGTATCGCAGTGGATGAAGCCATTGAGGAATACAGGACCTCCGATCCCCGTCACGCTGTGTCTCTTACCCCCAAAAGTGCTGATTTGTACCTCGTTCATCCCTATGCGAATGGACTAAAGTCAGCTTTTCCTCGCTTGAGTGGATTAATGTGGACCAACCAGTGGCTACAACTCGCTTCGTTGGAGGCGATCATCATCGGTCAGGTAGATCCACAGTTTGCCGGTAGTGTGCCTATTACGTTAGAGCGTTATCGAAGCAAATTGGGTTCCGATACCGGTATGACCATGTTCCCGCCACCGTCCGAGATGCCGAGTGCGCCGGCAATTGCACCTCAGCTATACAGTCAGGCGCCCCAAGCAGCTATCATCATTGACAACTTGAACATGTTGGAAGCGGCCTTGGCAGATATTATTGCTTATCCAGATGTTGATGAACGTGAAACAATCATCGATGAAGTGGTAGAACAGTATATTAGCGATGAGCTGTATCTGGTTGACACCATGGACTACCTGTTGAACGCTTTGCGGGGTGGTATTTTCAACCAGGGCGGACCAGCCATTGGTGAGTTGGGCCAGTCGGAAAGGAACCGTTCACGGTCGGCGATGGAGATGCAGCACAGTATGATAATGACAGCCCCAAACTAATTTTCAGTTAGGTCAATAAAAAACCCGGTCGTTGAAAAAGGCGCCGGGTTTTTTATTATGTGCTGTTTCTCAAACGAGCTATATTACTTTTTCTTCCAGCAAGTCTACTGCGTATTTCACGCCTCGGGCACTAAACGCCATGTAGGACAGTGATGGGTTTTGGCATGCGGAAGATGCCATGAACGAACCATCTGTAACGAACAGGTTCGGTACGTCGTGCGTTTGGCACCAGCCGTTTAACACCGAAGTGGTTGGGTCACGTCCCATTCGAGCGCTACCCATCTCATGTATGCGGTTACCGGGCACAGTCAGGTTCACTGGCGAAGAATTGATTTCGGTACAACCCGCGGCTTCTAGCATAGCCACTGCGTCTTTGCGGGCTTCTTCCAGCATGACGCGCTCGTTCTCGCTGTAGGCCACATTGAACAGAGCCAAAGGATTACCCCACTTGTCTATTTTGGTGGGGTGCAGCGTTACTCGGTTATATGGGTTGGGAAGTTGCTCGCCGAAGGCCCCGATGGATACCCGCCATGGCCCGGGGCCCCCATGGGCTTCCTTGAAGGCTCGGCCTATGCCGGGACTTTGCCCGTTGGCATGACCAAGTGGGGTAGCACCACCTTGGTAGCCAAAGCCTCGCTTGTAGGGCTTGTCGTGTTCAGTGATGTTTGCGTAGCGAGGGATATAAATACCACCAGGCCGGCGACCGAATACGGTCTTGTTCTCGAACCCCTGAATGAGGCCATTGGCTCCGGCGCCACTTACATGATCCATCAAATTTCGACCCACTTGATCGGACGTGTTGGCCAGGCCGTTGGGAAAGGCTGAAGTTTTGGACTGTAACAGAATTAAGGCAGAAGCGATCGCTGAGGCATTCAGAAAAACCAGACGTGAAGAATAGAAACGGTGCTCGTTGTTTTCGGCATCTACAACCCGAACCCCTGTTACACGATTAGTTTCAGCATCGTACTCGACTGACTGCACAATGGCGTTGTGCACTATGGTAAGGTTGCCTGTCCGTTCGGCTGCTGGCAGCGTTGCATGCAACGAAGAAAAGTAGGCTTTGAAGCTACAACCAAAGTGACAACGGTTGCGGGACTGGCAGTTGGTCCGGCCGAGCGTTCTTTGCTCGTCAGTGACAGCGGTGATGTGTGCTACTCTAGCCTGGATCACGTTACGGCCGGGGAAGGCAGTTTCGACCCGAGCCTTGAATTCTTTTTCAGCACAAGTCAGCTCAAAGGCTGGTTGAAATTCACCATCAGGTAACTGTTTAAGTCCGTCTCGGTTACCGGCAATACCGGCAAAGCGTTCTACATAGTCATACCAGGGCGCGATTTCATCATAGCGAACCGGCCAATCGGTACCGATATTTTCTTCCTTGTTAGCCGTAAAGTCCTGGGGGCCCATTCTATAGGACTGACGACTCCACATGATGGAGCGCCCTGCGGTGTGGTAGCCGCGTAGCCAGTCATATTCAGTACCATCGACGGTTTCATAAGGGTGTTCGTCATCTTTCACCCAGAAGTGTTTGTTGGATTCTTTCACGGCGTAGGCCACACCGGGATATTGCTTGTAATAATGTCGGGCAATCTCGTCTTGGGAGATGCGATCCAGGTTTTTCTGCTCCCACGGTGGGAGTTGATCGACATAGTCGCGTTCTGGTTTGATTTCCGGTCCACGCTCCAGCACAGCCACACGCAGGCCGCGTTCACAGAGTTCCTTGGCGCTCCAGCCGCCACTCATTCCGGAACCCACTACAATCGCGTCAAAATCTGTCAATGCTGCTGCCCTCGCTATTACTGCAGTTAATATGGTTTCAGACTATTGGATTTCGATGCAAGGATCCCATCTTCCCGGCACTGCTACCCATTTTTGTTCCTGAAGTGCGCCATTTTCCGAAGCAAAATAGGCCTGTGTAATGAGGCCTTTCAGTGAACGATAACCACTATAATGAACGGGGCGGCCTTCAAAGGCTTCGCCATCGAGTAGGGCCAACCGCTGTTCTGAAGCGTCTGGCGAGAGTGTCACGAAATCAACTCCCAACATGAGCCCAAGCTCTTCAAGTTCTTCATGGTGGTTCTGTTTGGTCTCCTGGCTGGCCCATTCCGCCATTAGGCTATCAAGAAAACCAGGCACGTTAACATCCAATGCTCCGGGGGTGTCTGTGCGCGGAATAATTAGGTCACTGATACGCGATACCAGGGCGAGTTCCTGTCCACTGTAGAAGCGCATTGAGGAGGATGGGACGACTCGTGCTACTCCACTGCAGGCATTGAGCAGGGATGCGCCTCCGATTGAAACAATTAAATCTTGCAGAACTTCACGGCGGGTTTTCATTAGATCTCCGTACCTCTACTCGCTACAAATTGCCTAGCGTTAAGAATAGTGAAATTCGGCAGGCAATGACAGCATTGCTCTCGTATAAAATTCAGGAATAAAAAAGCCGGATAGTTGCCCATCCGGCTTTCTAATGGCTAACTAAAGTGGAAGTTTAGTCATTCCCTGCTATGGATCGTTGTTCCTGCGCTCGTCGCTCGGCTACTAATTTCTCATAACCCTCGTCGTCTAGATGGGTGATGGCCAGCCAGGCGTGGGTCATCTCATCACCGGTACGGCTGCCCCCGTACACCCACTGATCCGGATCCGGATTATTCGGGTTAGCGGCGGTGTTGTCATACCACTGCTTTAAGATCAGCACGGCGCCAGTTGGAATCAGTGGCGCTACATCCGGTTCGAATATGTGGTTGTGATGCCAGGTAGCGCTCCATTTGGAGATCTGGGAGATTTCCTCGGTACGGCCGGTTTCCGGGTAGAAAATCTCCAAGGAAGCGGCGTTCATGCGCAAGTGACCGTGGGGCTGGAAGCTGTCGAGACGCACGGGATGATCGAAGCTATGGAAACCTTGGGTCATCTGGTAGCCGTGGGGTGGGATGATAAGGTCATCCTGTTCGTCTATGCGATATAGGGCCAGGTCCTGCTTGTAGATGCTGTCCTGCTCCTCGTAACTCTCGTCGTGGAACCATAGGCCGATTTCCACCACGTTGTCCTCAATCATGGTGCCGGGAGCCGTTGCGCCTACTCCACCTGGATACATATGGATGCTCCACTGAATCAGGGCTCCTGCGGGCAGGGTACGGCAGACGCCTTCAGGAACCTGCTCCCCCCATTTGCCCATAGCGTATTCCGTGAGCATGCCATAGCGCTCCAGCTCGCCGCCATCGTTCATTATCTGTACCGAGGAGTTGGCGTGGTGAACCACCGCCGCAGCATCGCCTCGGGGTTTTACCTGTACCGCCTTGATGCAGCGATCCACCTTCATGCCCGGATCGACGATTTCCTTGCTCCACAGGTCATTGCCGTTGGCGGGAATGGTGTAGGGTAGGGAGGGCACGATAAGGTCAGGCTGTCCCAGTTCGGCGGCGAAATTCCACTCGGAAGGATCTTTCAGAATAGCCGGTGGAGGTCCAGTTTCCGGATCACCCAGGGGTGCACCGCTGTTTACCCAGGTCACGACTTTGTCGATGTCTTCTTGCGTCAGGCGCCAGTCACCGATGAGATTCTGAATTCCGATACCATGATCATAGGCATAGGGAGGCATTTCTCGATTAGCAACTCGGTAAGAGATCAGGGGTGCCCACGGGCGTACCTGTTCGTAGCTCTGAAAGGCCATAGGGGCAATGCCGCCTTCTTGGTGGCATACCACGCAGTTTTCATTGATGATGCGGCCGACCTCGCCGTTGTATACAAGTTCTGAATCGTCGGCCTGCGCTATTGACTGTGTCTGGAGAAATAATAATGCCAGTACGGAAAAGCCCAGCCGACTCTTGGAAGTTCTCATTCTTCTCTCCTTATTCCGTGTTGATTGGTTTTCGCTAAAGCGTAATGTAACCCTATAAAGTGTACGGTTAATTCTAACCTTATTTTGTCTGGAACAAAAAGTATAAATTCTGGAAATTGTGGTACCGGTTGAGCACAAGAAAAAGGCCGGCTGGATTGCCCCAATCGGCCTTTCGAGTTGATCTAACGATCAGCTAGCCGATCTTAGTCGTTACCTGCTACTGAGCGCTCTTCTTTCTCTTTGCGCTCGGCCACCAGTCGATCATAACCTGTGTCATCCAAGTGGGTAATGGCGAGCCAGGCGTGAGACATCTCGTCGCCGGTGCGGCTGCCCCCGTATACCCACTGGTCGGGATCGGGGTTATTGGGGTTATCTGCAGTGTTGTCGTACCACTGCTTGATAACAAGCACCGCTCCGGTGGGTAGCAAAGGCGCTACATCCGGGTCGTAAATGTGGCTGTGATGCCAGGTGGCACTCCAGTTGGAGATCTGACTGATTTGTTCGGTACGACCAGTTTCCGGGTAGAAAATTTCCAGCGCTGCGGCGTTCATGCGCAAGTGACCGTGGGGTTGGAAACTGTCTATGCGCACTGGATGATCGAAGGAATGAAATCCCTGGGTCATCGTGTAGCCATGTGGAGGCACAATCAGGTTGCCGCTCTCATAGCCGTCTCTGAGCTGATAGGACTTCAGGTCCTGCTGATACAGGTTGTCCCGACCTTCGTATTCCTCATCGTGAAACCAAAGGCCAATTTCAACGACATTGTTTTCAATCACTTTACCCTGCGCTGTTGCTCCCACACCGCCGGGGTACATATGGATGTTCCACTCAATGACAGAGTCTACGGGTATGGTTCGGCACACACCTTCCGGGACCAGTTCACCCCACTTACCCATGGCATACTCGGTCAACATGCTCACGTGTTCAATCTCGCCGTCGTCCTGCAAAAATTTGATGCGGGAATTGGCATGGTGCACCACTGCCTTGGCATCGCCCCGAGGCTTAACCTGCACAGCCTTCAAACATCGATCCCGTGTTACATTGACAGGCACGATTGGTTTGCTCCACAGGTCGTTACCGTTGGCTGGAATATCAATCGGAACGGAGGCGATGATTAGGTCCGGTTGTCCGAACTGATCGGCAAAATTCCAGTCATCGGGATCTCTGAGGTCCGCTGCAGGAGGCACGAGGTCGGCATCGCCCAGAGGTGAGCCTTGGTTGACCCACTCCACGATGGTATTGATTTCTTCCTGGTCCATTCGCCAGTCGCCTTCCAATTCCTGGATGCCGATACCGTGGTCGTAGGCATAGGGAGGCATTTCCCGATTGGCTACGCGTAGCTGGATCAGGGGCGCCCAAGGGCGAACCTGTTCATAATTTGCGAACTGCATGGGGCCGATACCACCCTCACGGTGACAGACTACACAGTTGTCGTTGATGATCTTGGCGACTTCACCGTTGTAGGTGATTTCGTGATCCTGGGCTTGAGCTCCCAGTGTGGTCAGGACAAGAACAGCGCCGCTCAACGCCTTTACGGCAGTTTGGATAGTTTTCATTGTTGCGTACCTCTCAGCAGGTGTAGGTAATGAATCTGACTAGTTCATTAACGGGTACTCCTGCGTAATGAGTTTACTTGGTTTATGGATCGGCAAAAAGCAAAAAATCTCATTGAATTTACAAGATTTCGCGTAAAAAGGCCGACTGGATTGCTCCAATCGGCCTTTTGAGTTGATCAAACGATCAGCTAGTTGATCTTAGTCGTTACCTGCTACTGAGCGCTCTTCTTTCTCTTTACGCTCGGCTACCAGATTC
>Ga0163108_10001820_pt1 | contig 15560 bp, 10 predicted proteins | sample Fk1155metaG_FD_109644 | JGI IMG/M metagenome (GOLD analysis project Ga0163108, IMG submission 109644) | Marine microbial communities from the Central Pacific Ocean - Fk160115 155m metaG | ecosystem: Environmental > Aquatic > Marine > Oceanic > Photic zone | place: The Central Pacific Ocean...
CGATTCCTCCCAGCCCGATCACCCCGGCGGTGCGTCCGTTGAGGTCCCAGGGGACGAACTGGTCCCACTCGTGCCTGTCCTGGCAATGGCCATGGTGTCTCAGGCATCGCGACACGGCCAGCGTCAACGCCCAGGCGGTTTCGACGACCGGAGGGGCATGCAGTCCGCTGGCGTTGGTCACCTGCAATCCCATCGCCACGACCTCGGGTGTGAGCATCATGTCGAGTCCGGCGGAGGTGGTCTGGATCCACTTCAGGTTGTCGGCACCGGCAAAGACTTCCGGCGAGTGGTACCCGAAGAAGACCTCGGCGTCGGCCAGCTCCGCGACCAGCTCGGCATCGTCGTTGGGGAATACCAGCGTGTCGCCTTCGGCCGCTTCGCGGATCCAGGCAACGTGTTCGTCTTCAAAACCCAGCATGTCGCAGACAACGATTTTCATGAAACGTCCGTTGAGAAAGTCAGGAAGCGGTCTGGGAAAGCGACCATCCTACGCAGTCGCTGCGACCGTTCCCAGCCTGTGACCATCGCGGGCTCGGTCGTCCGGCGTGATCCGACCCGTCGTGTCAGCGGGTGGCCGCCAGTGTTGCTTTGACATCCCACAGGTAGAAATCGAACCGGCCGCCACGTTCGGCAATCGTCAACAGCCGGCGCCCGTCAGGATGCCAGACGGGGAACATGTCGCGTTCCTTGTGGTGCGTCAGGCGGCGGAGATTGGTGCCGTCGCGGTCGATCACGTAAATCTCCTGGTTGCCGTCTCGTGCGCTGGTGAACGCGATCCGCTTGCCATCGGGTGACCAGGCGGGGTAGAGGTCGCGGCGGGGCGACCCTGCGAAGGGTCTCTGGTTGCTTCCGTCGGCGTCCATCAGCCACAGGTCCAGCGGCCCCTTGCGGCTGGAACTGAAGACGATCGTCTGTCCGTCAGGAGAAATTGCCGGCCAGCCGTTGATGCCGTTCGATGCGGTCAGCTTGCGGAGATCCTTGCCCTGGAGATCGAGCGAGACGATCTGTTGACCGCCGGGTGCATTCAGCGTCAACACGATCCGCTTGCCGTCGGGCGTGAAGCGGGGCGTCCTGACCGTGCTCCGCAACGCCCCTGGAGGATGAAACAGGTACTCCTGCTTGGTCGCGGTGTGCCGGATCACCAGCGAGAGTTGTCGAATTCCTCCCGAGCGGGCAAAACACTCGATCTTGCGATCGGCCGAAAAGGCGATGTCGAACTGCGAGTCGGAACCCGCGGGGTAATGCACCGTGTTCTTGCCGCTGGCGAGATCGAGCCGGATGATCGAAACGCGTTGTGGCTGGTTGTGGGCCGAATAGACAACCCGTCGGCCCTGGTCGATGAAGACCGGCGAGAACTTCAGTTGGCCGTCCCGGGTCAACCGCTGCGGTTCGGCGGCCGTGGCGAATTGCCTGGCCGGTCCGACCAGCGACAGGCAACTCAACAGCAATATCTGACCACGAGTCATCCGAGGTACCACCGGTTACACGAGACCGTCGATCACGCGGGCGCCATCCTGCAGTACCTGCAACTGGACCCGCGTTGCCGAGGTGACTCCGGCCAGTTCGAGCATCGTCGATCCCACCATCGCCGGAGTGACCGGGTCGGTGGCCGGGAGCTCGCCGTTCTTGTCGCTTTGGCCGATCACGCGTCCCGGCTCGATGCCACCTCCGGCCCAGACCGAGAAATAGCACTGGTGCCAGTGGTCCCGTGAACCGATGCTGTTGATTCGCGGCGTGCGGCCGAACTCGCCCATGCAGCAGACCAGCGTCGTTTCCAGCAGGCCTCGCTGGTCCAGGTCCTCCAGCAGCACGCTGAGCGTGCGGTCAAGCAGTGGGCCGTGCCAGTCGGCCATCAGCCCGAAGTTGTCCGAGTGCGTGTCCCAGCCGTAGTCCCGGTTCGGGAAGAGCACCTCGACGAACTGGCTCCAGTTCACCTGGACAAAGGGAACACCGGCTTCGACCAGCCGCCGTCCCAGCAGTGCGCTTTGCCCGAAGGACGTGTGGCCATATGCGTCGCGGGTCCTGTCGTTTTCCTTGGTCAGGTCGAAGACGCGGTTGGCGTCGATCGAGGAAATCAGGTTGAAGGCCCGGCGGTAAACAGCATCCCACTTGGTAAAGTCGGTCTGGTCGGCACGGCGGCGAAGCGCATCGAGTTTCGAGAGTACCTCGCGGCGGTTGGCCAGGCGATCCTGGGTCAGCCCGTCAAGCAACTTCAGTTCGGGGATCGAGACCTTGCCGTTTTCCGAGCAGCTGAACATGAACGGATCGTGACCCTTGCCCCAGGTGCCGCCTCCATAGCCGAAGTTCGGGCCAACCCCGTCTCCGATGGGCCCTCGCGCCAGGGAAACGAATCCGGGCAGGTCGATCGAGTCGGCCTTGAGACGGTTTCGCGACCGGTGCCGGGCGAGGATCGATCCGAAGTGAGGCTGGTAGCTGGCCGGGCTGCCCTGGCCACCTTCGCCACCGTCGGGGGCCAAGTATCCGGTCATCCCGATCGAGCCGGCTTCACGATGACCACCGTGGTAGTTGATGTTGCTGCGGACCACCGAGAACCTGTGACTGGAATTGGCCAGCCGCGGCAACAGCTCGGTGACCTGCAGGCCCGGCGTGCGGGTAGCGATTGCCGAGAAGGGACCGCGGTACAGGTCCGGTGCCCTGGGCTTGGGATCAAACAGGTCCAGGTGGCTGGGACCACCGATCAGCCAGACCAGCATCACCGATTTGGCCTTGGGAGCCTCGGCCGCCAGGACCCGGGGATCGACGCCCGCCAGCCCGGCAGCAAATGGCAATGCTGCTGACGCCTTCAGGAACGAGCGACGACTGACACCTTGGCAGTCGCGAACTCGATAGCTGCCCAGTGAGAGCATGAAAATCTCCGGAAAACGTCCGACCGTCTTCAGGCTATCAAATCGGCGAGGCCGGCGGCAAGCACTACTGGCAGAGACATTTCGGCGTCGGTGCCAGCGTGTCGCGATCGCGGCCGAATCAATGACAATCCCGGTGGTCACGATTCACCGACCCGGGTAGGATTCCGTCGCCATGGCCCGGATGATCCCACCAGCCTGTCCCCCCGGAACACCCAGCGGTGCCGAGCGGGCGTTGTTCACCGCGCTGGAGGAATCCCTGGCTGATGACTGGACCGTCATCCATTCGCTGGCCTGGCTCGACGACACCGGCCGCCGGCTGCAGCAGGGTGAGTGTGATTTTCTGCTGCTGCATCCCACCCATGGCCTGCTGGCAATCGAGGCCAAGTCGGGACCGGTGGTCTACAATGCCACCCGGCAACGCTGGGAACGACGGGGTCGACCGATCAACAAGGACCCGTTCCTCCAGGCCCAGCGAAGCGTACACACCCTCAACGGCCTGCTCTGTCGGGATGTCGCCGGCTGGAATCGCAGCGGACTTCCGTTTGGTTATGCCGCGGCGCTGACCGATTGCGACCGATTGATCGGCACGTTTCCTCCTCACGTCAGCCCGGACCTGGTCATCCTGCGGCAGGATCTCGAACAGATCGAAGATCGTCTCGTCCAGGTTCTCGGGCGTTTTTATCCACCCGGCGAGCGAATGGAACGGGCGCTGTTCGATCGTGCCGTCGAGCGGCTGCTGCCGGAGTTCCAGGTCGTGCGAACACTGACGGCTCGCTTCACCGAGCAGCAACAGACACTCAATCGCCTGACCGTCGGCCAGGTTGCCGTCATGGAGTCGATGCGACGCAACCACCGGCTGCTGGTCGAGGGCTGTGCCGGTTCGGGCAAAACGGTACTGGCGTTGGAGAAGGCTGTCCGGCTCGAGGCGGCGGGCAGCCGCGTGTTACTGGTCTGTTACAACATCCTGCTGGCCGAGTGGCTGCGGCGGGAGGCCCGGGAACGGGGAGCCGAGATTGACGTGTTCCACTTCCACGGGCTGTGCGAACACGTCGTCAAGAAAGTGGGCGGGGAGTTTCGGGTCCCACGTGAGAATGAATCGGATTTCTGGAACGTGACGGCTCCGGAAATGCTGCAGGATGCACTGGCCGGTTACGGCCAGCGCTATGACGCGGTCCTGGTCGACGAGGCCCAGGATTTCTGTGAACACTGGTGGATTCCACTCGAGGAATTGCTGGTCGACTCAAGCGTTTCCCGGTTCTATCTCTTCCACGATCCACGACAAAACATCTTTGGCCACGAGAATGCGTTGCCGATGACCGAGCCGGTGTTGGTGCTTGATGTCAACTGCCGCAACGCGCCGGCGATTGCCGAATTCGTACACGACCTGGCGGGGATCGAAGCAGGGACACTGGCGGATCGGTCCGACGGTCTGCCGCCGGTGGAGCTCGAGGTCGCCGACGAGGTCGAGGAACGCGAGGCGGTGGGACGGGTGTTGCACGAGTTGATCGACGAGCAGGGCCTGGCACCCGACCGGATCGTGATCGTCGGCCGCTATCGTTTCGAGAACTCGGTGTTCGCCGAACAGACCGACCTCGACGGCATCCGGGTTGCCAACGGTCTCGAGACAAGCGATCCACGGGCGGTGCGTTACGTGACCGTCTACCGCTTCAAGGGGCTGGAGGCCGATTGTGTTCTGCTGACGGGTTTCCGGCCGCCCTCGCCGGAGTCCTACGTGGCCGCCAGCCGCGCGCGGCAGTTGCTGCACGTTTTTCACCGCAGGCCGCACAAGCAGGCCGGCTAGTGCTCTCCCGGTGGGATGAGAGACCCGCAGCCGACATCGCGGCGGCGTGACAGGGTCGTGTTGTGGCTACTAGAATGACGGTTTCGTGTGACCTGACCACCGCGGAGGAGAGCAACGTGACGCAAGCCATCGACCGTCGGAGTTTCCTGGAGTCTTCCACGCTTGCCGCCGCCGGCCTGGTCGGCCTGGCCCCGCTGGGCCTGGCCGCCGACAAGAAAAAGCCCAAGCCACTCTACAAGATCTCGCTGACGCAGTACTCGCTGCATCGTACGATCGCCCAGGGCAAGCTCAAGAACATCGACTTCACCACGTTCACCCGCAAGGAATTCAACATCGATGCGGTCGAGTACTGGAACCGGCCGTTCTTCAAGAAGGCGACCGATGCGGCCTACATCTCCGGGATGCGGAAACGAGCCGATGCCGTCGGTGTCGGCGCGACGGTGATCCTGATCGACGGCGAGGGGAACCTCGGCGACCCGACCGCCGCCAAGCGAAAGGACTCGGTCAACCGGCACAAGAAATGGGTCACCGCGGCCAAGGCGCTTGGTTGTCACTCGATCCGGGTCAATGCCCGATCGAAGGGGAGCTATGACGAGCAGTTGAAACTGGCTGCCGACGGGTTGAGGATGCTCAGCGAGTTCGCGGCCACGGTCAAGATGAACGTGATCGTCGAGAACCACGGGGGGCTGTCCTCCAACGGCCAGTGGCTCTCGGCGGTGATGAAGCGCGTCGGCCTGAAGAACTGCGGCACGCTGCCCGACTTCGGCAACTTCCGCAACTATGACCGGTACAAGGGGGTCCGCGAATTGATGCCCTTCGCCAAGTCGGTCAGTGCCAAGTCGCACGATTTCGACAAGAACGGCAACGAAACCAAGACCGACTTCCTGAAGATGATGAAGATCGTCGTCGATGCCGGTTACCACGATTTCGTGGGCATCGAATTCGAGGGGGGGCGGTTGTCGGAGGTCGCAGGTGTCCACGCCACCAAGAAACTGCTGACACGGGTCCGCGACAAGTTGTCGACATAGTCGGCCACCGTGCGATTGCCACCAGGCAGGAAGGACGGACCAGGCGATGGTGTGGGAACCGGTAGCGGCTGTCGCCGCCGCCTACATGGTGATGGTCGGGTTCGTGATGATCGCCTTCGCGATCGTCTATCGACAGGTGGGGGCGGACGGGACATTTCGGCAGGGATCCTACGAGGTGAACACGACCTGGAACGTGCTCTCGCTGGTGTTTGGCCTGTTGGCCGCCGTGCTGGGAGGCTGGACCTGCCTGGCGATCGACAACAGCGAGTGGTCGATCCGGTCGCTGATCATCGTGATTGTCGTGCTTGGCCTGCTTGACATCGCCGCCACCATCAAGAAGTTGCAGGCCGGCACGCCGCCGCGAAACGACGATGTTGACAACCGCACGGCGATGCGAAACGCTCGCAAGCCGACCTGGGTGGCCGCGGCCAACCTCCTGGTCGGTGTTGCCGGTGTGAGCATTGCCCGGCAATGGCTGGGCTAGATCCTGACAGCGACGAGTGATCCGAACCGGAGAGAGACAATGACGAATCGCCTGACCGGCTGGTGTACCGGACTGCTTGGCTTGTTGATCGCAACCACCGCAAGCGTGGAAGCGGCCGGGACGAGAGGTTACTTTCGCTATCCCGCGATTCACGATCGGGTGGTTGCCTTCACCGCCGAGGGTGACCTGTGGACCGTGGCATTGGCCGGTGGCCGCGCCGTGCGGCTGACGACACACCTGGAGCAGGAAACCCGTGCCCGCTTCTCATCCGACGGGCAACAGATCGCCTTTTCAGCCGGCTACGAGGGTCCCCGGGAGGTCTACGTGATGCCGTTGGCCGGCGGCCGGCCGAAACGGCTGACCTACGACGGAGAATCATCCCGGGTGGTCGGCTGGACGCCCGACGGTCGAGTCGTCTATTCCACGCGGCACTATTCCACGCTCCCGAACACGCAACTGGTCCTGGTCGATCCCGGCTCGCTGGCCACCCGGCCGGTGCCACTGCACCAGGCCAGCCAGGGCGATTGGACACCCGATGGTCGCACCCTGTTCTTCACACGCCTGGCCAAGCAGGGCAGCAGCACCAAGCGGTACCAGGGCGGGACCGCCGAGAATATCTGGCGGTTCGCTGACGGCGACAAGGAAGCGGTTTCCTTGACCGGTGATTACGCCGGCACCAGCCGCGACCCCATGGTCTGGAAGGATCGGGTCTACTTTTCCTCGGATCGCGATGGCACGATGAACCTCTGGGGCATGGATCCCGACGGAGGCAACCTCACCCAGCTGACCCGGCATCGTGGATTCGATGTTCTCAGCCCCGCACTTTCCAACGGCCGCATCGTCTACCAGCTGGGAGCCGATCTTCACGTCCACGACATCGGCCAGCGAACCGACCGACGGATTCCGATCACGCTGCCATCGGATTTCGAGCAGACCCGGGAGAAGTGGATCGAAAAGCCGCTGAAGTTCCTGACCGCCCTGGATCTCTCGGCCAACGGCGATCGCGTGGCGATCACCAGCCGGGGCAACGTCTTTGTGGTGCCGACAAAGTCGGGCCGCCGAATCCACATCACGCACGGCCCGGGAATCCGTTTTCGCGGGGCCCGCTTTGCCCCGGACGGCAAGTCGCTGCTGGCACTCTCGGATGCCACCGGCGAGTTCGAGTTCTACCAGGTGCCAGCCGATGGGCTCGCCAAGCCCCGGCAACTCTCCAGGGACGGCAAGGTCTTCCGCTACTTCCCGGTACGGTCCCCCGATGGGCGGTGGGTCGCCTACCGCGACAAGAACTACGAGTTGTGGCTGCTGGAAATCGCCAGCGGCAAGTCCCGACGAATCGGTCGATCCGAGAACTACAATTTTTCGGACCTGTCCTGGGCGCCCGATAGCCGCTGGCTGGCCTACGTCGTCGCCGACGAGAACAGCAACGATCGGATTCACGTCTACAACGTCGAACGGAAAACGCACACGCCGGTGACCTCGGATCGCTACGACAGCTATTCGCCGACCTGGAGTCCCGACGGCCGCTTCCTGTACTTCCTCTCCGATCGCCATCTCGAGTCGCTGGTCAGCAGTCCCTGGGGTGCCCGGCAGCCGGAGCCTTTCTTCGATCGCACGACGCAGGTCTTTGAACTCTCGCTCCGCAAGAAACAACGCTCGCCGTTTCGGCCCGGCGACGAGACCGACACCAAGTCCGGAAAGAAGAAGGGTGGAAAAACCAGCAAGAAGAACTCTTCTTCCAGCAAGACGTCCGCTCAGAAACAGGCGGCCGCCAAGAAAGTCGAGGTCACGATCGACGTCGACGCCATCCAGTCACGCATCTCGCTGGTCCCGATCGACCCCGGCAATTACTCGGCGTTGGCTGCGACCGAAAAACACCTGTATTTCGTGTCACGTGCCACGACGAAGAAACGAACACGAACGCTCAAGGCCATCCGCCGTACCCATGACCAGAAGGTAACGACGGTCGTCTCCGACATCACCTCCTACCGCGTCTCGGGCAACGGTACGAAGATCCTGGTCCACAAGAGCGACGACCTGCATGTCTTCGATGCGTCCGGAACACCGCCGAAATCACTGACCAGGTCCAAGATCGACCTCGGCGGTTGGCGATTCGCCGTCGATCCTACCAGCGAATGGCGACAGATGTTCGTCGATGCCTGGCGATTGGAACGCGACTACTTCTATGACCCCGGTCTGCACGGGGTCGACTGGAAGGAAGTCCTGGCACGACATCTCCCACTGGTGGATCGCGTGACCGATCGGGCGGAATTGAATGACCTGATCGAACAGATGGTCGGTGAACTGCAGGCACTGCACATCTACGTGCGGGGTGGTGACCATCGCGACGGCAGCCCGGCGGTCACGCTGGGACAACTGGGCGGCTTGCTGCATCGCGATGCTGCGAAGCAGGGCTACGTGGTTGATCACGTCTACCAGTCCGATCCGGATCTCCCCAGCCGCCGTTCACCACTGTCGTTGCCGGGGGTCGAGATCGAAGCCGGCGCGGTCATCGAGTCGATCAACGGCGTCTCGACCCTGTCGGTCAACCACATCAATTCGCTGTTACGTAACCAGTCCGGCCGCAAGGTCCTGTTGTCGGTCCTGGATCCCGGCGCCAAGACATCCCGGCAGGTGGTGGTGACACCAATTTCGTCCAGCCGCGCTGCCGATCTTCGCTATGACCAATGGGAATACACCCGCCGACTGGCCGTCGAAAAATCGGGCAAGGGACGCCTGGGCTACCTGCACCTGCGGGCCATGGGGAAGGCGAACATGGCCGAATGGGCCCGTCACTACTACCCGGTCTTTCACCGGCAGGGACTGATCATCGATGTTCGCCACAATCGTGGAGGAAACATCGACAGCTGGATCCTCGAGAAACTGCTCCGCAAGGCCTGGTTCTACTGGAAACCCCGCGTCGGCAAGCCCTACTGGAACATGCAATACGCCTTTCGTGGTCACCTGGTGGTGCTGTGCAACGAGAAGACGGCATCCGACGGCGAGGCCTTTACCGAGGGCTTTCGGCGACTCGGGCTGGGCAAGGCCATTGGGACCCGGACGTGGGGAGGCGAGATCTGGCTGAGCATCAACAACCGGCTGGTTGACCGCGGGTTCGCCTCGGCCGCACAAACCGGTGTCTATGGACCCGAACGCAAGTGGCTGATCGAGGGGCACGGGGTCGATCCGGACATCGTCGTCGACAACCTGCCGCATGCCACCTACCAGGGCAACGACGCGCAGCTGGACGCCGCGGTCAAGCACCTGCTCGAGCGGATCAAGAACGATCCGCGGCCGGTGCCCAAGCCTCCGAAGTACCGCCGCTAGGACCTGCGAACCGGTTTCCCCGGTTCAAGCGAATCCTGTTCTCCGGAAACAGGTCGCACGGGTTCGTCGGTGGGCTGGGAATCTCGCCGTCACTGATGATACGCTCTGTGACCGCCGAGATCGCAGTGGACCCGTCCGGATGGACACGCACGAACAAGGCTCCGGCCAGATATTTTCCGATCCGTCAACGACGGCCGCCCGCGCCTGGTTCCAGCAGAAGTCGCGGGCGATGACCGACAAGGTGATGACGGTTGCCGAGGCGGTCGGGAAACTGGTCGATGATGGCGACTACGTTGCGGTCGGCGGATTCGGTGGTGACCGGATTCCGACCTCGGTGTTGCACGAGATTCTTCGACAGGAAAAACAGGATCTGGGCCTGTCCGGTCACACGGCCACCCACGACTTCCAGGTGCTGTGTGCCGGAAACCAGATGGGCCGGGGCCAGACGATCTCCCGGGTCGACATCGCCTACGTCATCGGACTGGAAGCTCGTGGCCTCTCGGCGCAGGCGCGGCGGGTGATGGAATCCGGCGAAGTGGTCTTCACCGAGTGGACCAACTACACGCTGGCACTTCGATTTCGTGCCGCTGCGATGGGTGTCCCGTTTCTGCCCGGCCACACGGCGCTGGGCACCGACACGATGCGGCACAGCGCGGCCAGGAAAATCAGCTGCCCCTTCACCGGCGAACCGCTGGTCGCAGTCCCCGCGCTGTATCCCGACGTCGCGGTGATCCACGTTCATGAATCCGATCCCAGCGGGAACTGCCGGATCGAGGGAATTGCGGTGGCCGACCTCGACGTCGCCCGTGCCGCCAGGAAACTGATCATCACCTGCGAACGGTTGATCGACAACGACGAGATTCGCAGCAATCCGACCCGGACCGCCATCCCCTTCTACTGCGTTGACGCGGTCTGCGAGGTTCCCGGCGGCAGTTACCCGGGCAACATGCCCTACGAGTACTATTCCGATGAAGAACACCTGCAGCAGTGGTTGAACGCGGAACGCGATCTCGACGAGTACCGCCGGTTTCTCGACCACCATATCTACGGCGTCTCCAGCTTCGAGGAGTATCTCGAACGGTCCGGCGGTCGCGAGCGGATGCCGGAACTGAGGCGGCTCGAGTTTCTCGAGGACGAATGATCACCACCAACGGCGACCAGCACATGTACAACCCGATGGAATTCATGGTCATCTGCGCTGCCCGTCTCCTGGAAGACGGGCGGACGGCCGCGGTGGGAACCGGTGTTCCCTGTGCCGCGGCGATGCAGGCGCAACGGACCACGGCGCCGAACCTGATGGTCTGCTTCGAGGCCGGGGGGGTGGCGCCGCAACTGCCGACGATGCCGATCAGTGTCGGTGACTCGCGGACTTTTTATCGAGGACTGATGGCCACGAGCATGTGCGAGATCATGGAGACCTGCCAGCGGGGAATGATGGACTACACGTTCCTGGGGGGTGCCCAGATCGACGCCTACGGCAACCTCAACTCGAGCATGATCGGCGATGATTATGCCCGGCCGAAGGTCCGCTTTCCCGGCAGCGGGGGGGCCAACGACCTGGCCAGCCTCTGCTGGCGGACCCTGGTTGTTACCGTCCACGATTCGCGACGGTTCGTCGAAAAGGTCGATTTCCTGACCACCCCGGGTTTTCTCGACGGGCCCGGTGCCCGCGAGGAAGCCGGGTTGCTGCCGGGAACCGGTCCCTACCGCGTGATCACCGACCTGGCCGTGATGGGTTACCACGACGAGACCAAGCGGATGCAGGTTCTCAGCCTGCACCCCGGCGTGACACTCGACCAGGTCCACGAAAACACGGGGTTCGAGTTGGCCGTGGCCGACGGATTGACCGAAACCGACCCGCCCGGTGAAGAGGAGTTGCGGATTCTTCGCGAGGAGGTGGATCCCAACGGCTATGTCATCGGGCGTTAGAGCACCAGTGGAGAGAACAAGCCATGCAGAGACGAGAGTTCAACAGGGTCGCGCTGGGGACTGCCGCGGCCACGGCAATCGGGACCGCAGCCGAAACCGAATCGGCCGCCGCCGCTCCCCGGCCGATCAACGCCGCCGGCATGGCCGGTGACAAGAAAAAGGCGGTCGCCTACCCCAAGCCCAAGGGCTTGCGGAACGGGTTCGACAGTGTCGACATGCACGAGGTCTGGGCGGTGCGGCAGCAACCGGCTGTGCGGGTCAAGCTGGAGATGGCAGGCAAGCCCCAGGCGGCCCAACTCGACGACGGCACGATCATCGCCGCCGGTTTTGTCGAACCACCCGTCCACAAGCAATCGCGTTGCACGATCCAGTACTCCCGGGACAACGCCAGGACATTCGGGACACCGGTCGTGCTCGAGATGCCCGGCCGAAGCGGTGGTTTCCGGTCACTGAAGAATGGAACGCTCATCCTGGGCCATACCGGAGGAATCAGCCGATCGACCGACCGCGGCAAGAGCTGGTCGACCTGGGAATTCCCCAAGAACATCGTGCCGGGTACCGGCCGACTGGGCCTGGGAGAATGCCACGGGCCGATCGAACTCGACGACGGCACCCTGGGCGTTCACCTGTACCGGGTCGCCGGACACTACAAGTGGAATGCCTACCTGCTTCGTTCCACCGACGGCGGTAAGACCTGGGGGGATCCGACACAGGTCCCCACGCGAACCGATTCCGACGAGATCAGTTACGAGTATCTTCCCGAGCTCAAGCGGATCGTCGGGATCACCCGCTCGAGTGCCGCGCAGATCCGTCGCGTCAAGGGGTTTGCCGACCTGGTTCCCGGTGGCCGGAACGCCCCGCTGGGCTCCGAAGCCGGTGACGCGGCCTTCCAGTTCCATTCCGACGACGGGGGCCGGACCTGGACCGACCCGATTCCCACCGGGCTGGGTGTCCTGCAGGCGGCCGGGGCCTACCCGCTGAGTCTGGCCGATGGCCGGATGCTGCTGTTGTACGGCCACCGCCAGTTCCCCTACGGCACGCAGGCTGTCGGCAGCCGCGACAACGGCAAGACCTGGGCCCTCGACCAACCAATCATCCTCTCCTGGCACAGCTGGTCGGGTTATTGTGGGCATCCTCGCAGTGTGCAGCTGCACGACGGTACGATCCTGACCGGTTACTACACGCATCGGATCGACAATCCCGGTGACGGTCCGGTTGATCCCGGCCGCGGGGCGCCGCCACCACATCACAACGGGGCCGACACCGGCGAACTGGTCCGCTGGCGGGTGCCCGATGGCTGGCCTCACGTGGGCTAGGTCGCTTCGATGACGATCGAGGGGCTGCCGGGCACGTCGGTCAGTTGCGAGCAATCCCCGGTGATGTGACCGACCGGGTTGACCGGGCTGGCCGCGCGGGGCTCGCTGCCCAGGGATGCCGGCGTGGGTCCGAAGAAAATGCAGAAGACGTTGCCGGGAGGCCAGTACGCCAACTCGCCGACAGCCATCTCGGCGCGGGCATCGTCGGCTGGACCCTGGTGGACGTCGATCCCGAAGTAGAACTCCTCGCCCCAACGACTGCCCTCGCCGGTGATCGGCAGAACATCGTGGATGGCCCGCGCGGTTTCTGAGTCGTTGAGCTCGGCGTCGAATTCCAGGTCGCCGATGCGAAGACGGATATCGTGGGCCATGGCCTGTCGGTTTCCGGGGGGAGAGCTGCGGTCAGGATGAGTCGATCAGCGATGACAATCAAGCGATCCGGTCGTGGTGTCACTATTGATGTCGCACGAGGTGAAAACGAAAATGAACTGTCAGTCGGCGTGACCCTTTTCGGGCGTGGAGACTCGGTACGAACATGGTTGAAAACAGACGGATTTTCGGCGCGGCGTGCCGGGGGTTGATCCTGGCGGTGATCGGTGCTGCGCCGCTAACTGCTGCGGAACCGGTGACGTTCGAAAAACACATCCGCCCGATCCTCAAGGTCCACTGTTTTCTCTGCCACGGCGAGGGGGAAATCCGGAAAGGCCAACTCGACCTGAGGTTGCGACGGCTGATGGTCAAGGGAGGGGAATCCGGCGCCGCGATCGCCCCGGGCCATCCCAGCCAGTCCTACCTGTTCGGCCGGATCGTTGCCGGCGAAATGCCACCCGGAGAGAAGCGGCTTTCGGCCGGGGAGATCGAACGGATCCGGACCTGGATCAGCGCCGGAGCACCGACAGCTCGCACCGAACCCGAATCGATTGGAAAGCACTTTCTGACCGAAGAAGAACGCAGTTTCTGGTCTTTCCAGCCGGTCGTTCGGCCGCCGGTGCCCGCAGTCCGTCACGCGGAACTGGTGAAATCGCCTATCGATGCATTCCTGCTGAAACGACTCGAACAGCACGGGCTGGCATTATCAGGTCCCGCCGATCGTCGGACGATGATTCGTCGTGTGACGTTTGACCTGTTGGGCCTGCCGCCGACGCCCGCCGAGGTGACGGCCTTCGTCAACGATCGACAACCGCAAGCCTGGCAACGGTTGATCACCCGCCTGCTGGCCTCGCCGCATTACGGAGAACGCTGGGGCCGACACTGGCTGGATGCCGCCGGTTACGCCGATTCGGAAGGCTACACCGCCGACGACCGGGTCCGGCCCTCGGCATTTCGCTACCGGGACTTCGTCGTTCGCAGTTTCAACGACGACAGGACCTTCGACAAGTTCCTGGTGATGCAAATCGCAGGAGACGAGTTGGTTCCCGTACCCGGAAAAGTCCTCGACCCTCGCCAGATCGAGAACCTGACGGCGACGGGATTCCTGAGAATGGCTCCCGACGGAACGGGATCCGGGGGTGCCGTTGCGGCCGTCGCCCGCAACGAGGTCGTCGCCGATACGATCCGGATCGTCTCTACCTCGGTGCTGGGCCTGACGATTGGTTGTGCCCGGTGCCACGACCATCGCTATGACCCGATCACCCTGGACGACTACTACCGGCTGCGGGCAATTTTTGAACCGGCGCTGGATCCGAAGAACTGGCAGACTCCCAGACAGCGGAAGATTTCGCTCTACACCGATGCGGACCGGGAGGTGGAACGCAGGATCGAGGCCGAGGCCGCCAAGGTGGACCAGCGACACAAGGCCAAGACCGAGTTTTACATCACCCGGACTCTCGAGGAAGAACTGCTGCTGGTGCCCGCCGACCTGAGAGACGCGCTGCGGACTGCCTATCGGGCCGCCTCCGGCAAGCGAACGGCTGCTCAACAGGCGTTGCTGAAAGAGTATCCCAGTGTCGCCAAGGTCAGTGCCGGAGCGTTGTACCTTTATGATCGCCGCCGCGAGGATCGGGCTCGTAAGCTCGACAGCGGGCGAAAGCAGAAGGAAACCCGTTTCGTTGCAGAAACCCGGCAAGCCCGGTTGGCTGCCATCGAGGCCTCGCAGCGACCGGCGGTTTCTGCGGCGCTGGCCGTCAATGCGGCCAAGCGAACGCCGGCACAGAAAACCCTGCTCGGCCGGTTCCCCGGGGTGACGGTGACCCTGGCCAATCTGGCGAAGTTCAATCCCGCGGCCGCGGCCGAATTGAAGGCGGACAGGGAAACCGCGATCAGGCTGCGAACCGAGAAGGCCTCTGATGACCTGAAGAAAATCCAGGCCCAGGCCCAGGAGATCCGCGACCGGATCCCGACCGAGGGATTCGTGCGGGCACTGACCGAGATCGCCAATGCCAAGAAGATCCCCATGACCCGGATCTTTTTCCGCGGCGATCACCAGCAACCCCGGGCCCAGGTCGGCCCGGCCGAGTTGTCGATCCTGGCAGCCCGCGCCCCGGTTGATCTGCCCGACAACGATCCGGCACTCCCGACAACCGGGCGGCGGCTGACGTATGCCCGGCACCTGGTCGGTGGACGGCACCCGCTGGTGGCACGGGTGATCGTCAACCGGATCTGGATGCACCATTTCGGGCAGGGACTGGTCCGGTCGCCGGGCGACTTCGGCCAACTGGGCGAGCGACCTACCCACCCGCGACTGCTGGACTGGCTGGCTGACGAATTCGTTGGCAGCGGTTGGCAGATCAAGCGTCTGCACCGGCTGATCCTCGACTCGGCAGCCTACGGCCAGGTCTCGCGGCAAACCGCCGAACTCGATCGGCTGGATCC
>Ga0163108_10001821_pt1 | contig 15559 bp, 8 predicted proteins | sample Fk1155metaG_FD_109644 | JGI IMG/M metagenome (GOLD analysis project Ga0163108, IMG submission 109644) | Marine microbial communities from the Central Pacific Ocean - Fk160115 155m metaG | ecosystem: Environmental > Aquatic > Marine > Oceanic > Photic zone | place: The Central Pacific Ocean...
CTCCCTCATGTGGGCCATTACCGCCAAGCAGGCCCATGCCGACAAGGCGATCGAGATTGTGAACGCTTGGGCTCGCACTTTGAAGAAAGTGAGTGGTATCGACGGTGTGCTCGCGTCCGGATTACAGGGTTTCAAGTTTGCCAATGCGGCTGAGATTCTGCGTTACACCGACTCTGGCTGGACGGAAACCGAGGCAAAGCGATGTGAAAAATCGTTCATGGAGGCGTGGCATCCGACGATCGAACACTACGCCTATTTCGCAAATGGGAATTGGGAAACAGCGGCACTCCAAACCAATATGGCAATTGCAGTATTTTGCAATGATCGCACACTATTTGAGAAGACAGTGCAGTACGCCGTGAACGGTGCCGGTAACGGCAGTATCCCGCATATGATCGTCTACCCAACTGGCCAATGCCAGGAGACAACTCGCGCCCAACACTACGCCCAACTTGGCCTCGGCTTGCTTAGTGGGGCTGCCGAAGTCGCTTGGAACCAAGGTGTTGATCTTTACGGTTGGAGAGACAATCGCATTCTTAAAGGCTTCGAGTATACCACAAAATATGGTCTCGGCGAACAGGTGCCGTATCAACATTACCTTGATAGAACTGGGAAATATGGATTTGGAGGACAGCACAACAAATATGACAAAATCGCCACACTCAGTCGCGGTGGTTTCTGGCCCATCTTCGAACGGACCTACCACCATTATGCAAATCGCAGAGGGGTTGTGGCACGCTATTCAGCGAAGGTGGCTGAAAAGAAGCGGCCGGAAAACCACAGCCATGATCATGTCGGCCTGGGTACGCTTGCGCATTGGCGCTCGAAGTTGACCCAAAGTAAAGCAAACCAAGCTCCTGGCATCCCATCGGGGCTTGTAGCCCGTGCGGTCAAGCATGGAATCAAACTCACATGGGTAAGGTCGGTCGATCCTGTAAGTTGTACCGATGCGGATTCTTATTCGGTTCACCGTGCCACAAAGCCTGATGGTCCATACCAAACAATAGCCAAAACAACGCCTTCAACTGAATTTTTCGATACAGACGTACAACGCGGCGGTCTCTATTTCTATGCTGTGAAGGCTACGAACAAAACAGGCACCAGCGCTGCTTCCGCCCCACTCCCAGCCAATGCGGCATTGCCTGGTCCTTGGCTAAGCAAAGACATCGGTAGCGTTGGTGTTTCCGGATTCACGAAATTTAACGGCATAAACTTCACGCTTGAAGGCGAAGGCACAGATATTAATGGAAAAAGTGACAACTTTCATTTTGCTTTCGCTCCCTTCAGTGGCGAAGGAACCATCACCGCGCGAATCATTCGTCCCATGAGTTCGCAATGGACCAAGCCCGGGTTGATGATGCGCGAAAGCCTTGAGGCAGATTCACGCCACGCATCCGTTTTGCTTTTGCCTCATTGGAGCGGTGCCTTGGTCACTAGAACCGAAACTGGAGGCGAAACAGCCATCCGCGGTGAGAGCCGATTGAGCGAAAAACATATCATCAAGAAGAATCGGCTCAGCACCCCCTACTGGGTACGGCTTATTCGTTTCCGGGACCGCTTCACGGGGTACATGTCGCCCGACGGTTTTTACTGGCAAGAACTCGGCTCAGCCGAAATCCCCATGAGCCGAAATTTTTACGTCGGCCTGCCAGCCTGTTCTCAACTCGAAAAAGTCACCACCACTGTTACTTACGACAACGTCAGCATTCCCACCTGGCGGATGACCGTTGGCGATAGAATCATCACCGCCCGTCCCGAGCCGCGCTGGCACAAGTCCGCTTGGCTGGAGCGTCACAACTCTATAAACAAACGAGTCAAAAATGGAAATGTCGATCTTCTCATGATCGGTGACTCGATCACTCACTGGTGGAATAAAGCCGGTAAAAAAGTCTGGGATCAATACTATGCCAATCGCAAAGCAGTAAATTTGGCGATTAGCGGGGACCGCACTGAACACGTCATATGGAGGCTTGAAAATGGCAATATCGACGGCATCTCACCCAAGTTGGCGGTACTGATGATCGGCACCAACAACCACATGAGCAGCACGCCTGAAATCACCGCTCGCGATATTCAGTTAATCGTCAAAAAACTCCGTACAAAACTGCCACAAACCAAGGTTCTTGTATTGGGAATCTTCCCTCGAGGTGCTGGAGACGACGACAGAGCAAGGCAGATCAACATGAAAGTCAATCAACTCGTCTCAGCCATTGGTGACGACAAAATCGTGCATTACCTTAATATCAACGAAGCATTTCTAAACGGTCGTAGACTCCGCCAAAACCTTATCCCGGACGGTACACACCCGAACGAGCAAGGCTACGCTGCTTGGGCTGAGGCCATGGAACCCGCCCTCGCAAAGCTACTGGGCGAAGAGCCGATTATTAGAGCTGACTAATGTGTCGCGATTGGCCAAGTGCTAAACCAAGGCCATGACACGATTTGGGCCCCCTGACCCATCCTTAATTTTTGGCTGGCCAACAACAACAGTTGCTCCCACGGGAGGAACATCATCCAGATTGTTTACGTTCTCAATGCCCCATCTTTCGTCTCCTAGCCACGCGTAGTGAACGTCGTTTTCTGGTGAATGCAAATTGTCGAAAGAAAATGTATCCACCGCAATTGAAACGACATCCCGTTCTCTTTTGATAAATTCAATCGCATCAATGTGAAATGCAGGTTGACGATATTCTCCCTTGTTGTTGAGACTTTTGAATTTGGGAGTGTTCACATGGTTTGCCCAACCGCTATTCATCGCGAGGCATGCGCGTTTTGGGATCGGCCCGTGTTTGCTTTCCCAAGCATTGATATCTTCAAGCGTCAGCAAAGCCAAGGGATCCGCCGTAGACTTGGCTTTTATTTCGATCACCGCCAACGGCAAAACCAAATCCGATGCAGGGATTTGATCCACGGTGCTCCCCTCAGAAAAATGACTGGGCGCATCCATGTGAGTCCCGACATGTTCCCAGTAGGAAACCTTATTTAGATTAATTTTGCCCTCCTCATATTTCATGATGCGTTCTACTTCCACTATCGGAGGGGGTGTAAAAGTTTTCGTTCCAAAAGTCTTTTTCACTCCCGGAATAAACCAAGCCGGGAAATCTGGGTGAAGCGTGTGACTTAAATCAACCACCCTGGAAAAGGTCACAGGCTTGTCGGTTTTGTTTTTACTTTTTGGCTTTGCGGCGGTCACTTGCCCCGTTGAGGCAATAACTCCTGCTATTCCAACACTTTTAAGAAGATTTCTTCTGGAAATCCTCTTGCGAACATTTTCAATTACGTTAGGTGAGCACATGATCGTTTTTATATTATCTTTTATATGAAATTGACTCGGAATCTGAACAAATTTAATGAAATTTGGCAAGATTAATGATTCAGATAATTGGAAGGTTCCTAAAAAATCTTTGATTTAAATGTTACCCCCAAACTGGATTCGTCAGCGTTTAAATAGAAGAGAGGTTTAACTGATAATAGGTCTTCAATTCTTCAGCGATCCCAGCAATGTGTTTATTTTGGAAAACTGCCGCTATGCCCCCCGCGTAAAAGGAAGCAAAATCCTTCCTGCTCCAACGAATAGATGTTCATTTCCCTGCAGTTGCCTTTTGGGCTAAAAGCGATACAATCGCCACCCACTAAATCCATGAAGAGGCTCGCAAAATATCTCACACTCATTATTGCTCTCAACCTCGCGGACTCTACAAAAGGTCAGCTCACTTACGTCACGCCTGAGGAGGCAGCCAAGGATCCCGACTTTGCAATCCAGGGCGAATACACCGGTGAAGGGATCGATGACAGGGACACCAATCATATGCTCGGCCTGCAGATCGTGGCACTGGGTAAAGGTACTTTTCAGGCTACCGCCTTTCAAGGAGGACTACCTGGTGCAGGTTGGGGTGGGCAGATAAAATGGACCTACACCGGTAAACGCGAGGGTAAAGGGCACGCCAGGTTTTCCAATGACGAGGGGCTCGTTGTGCTCCACTACAATGAGGGAGAAATGACCGCCACCAAGGGGAATAGGCAGGTGGGGTCTTTCACCAAAACAACCCGCAAATCGAAAACCATGGGTCTCGACGCGCCCAAAGGAGCCAAAGTACTCTTTGCGGGCGAGGACAATGGCTCACTGGATAAACTTCAGATCACCAAAGATGGCCTGATGATGGAAGGTGCCCTCACCAAGGGTAAGTTTCAGAGCTTCAATTTGCATGTGGAATTTCGCCTTCCCTTCAAGCCGACTGCACGAGGTCAGGCCCGCGGCAACAGTGGGCTTTATCTGCAGCGCCGTTACGAACTGCAGGTGCTCGATTCTTTTGGCATTGAGATGACAGCGGCCAAGAACGATTGTGGTTGTCTCTACAAACAGAAGTATCCTGATGTAAATGCCTGTTTCCCCCCGCTCACCTGGCAGACCTACGATGTAGATTTTACCGCTGCCAAGTTTGATGTCGATGGAAAGCGCACTGCTCCTGCCCGCATTACGGCTAAACTTAATGGGATCCTGATCCACGATGATTATCCGCTCAAGAATAAGACCGGTGCCGGGCAGAAGGAAAGTCCTGCTCCCGGGCCTATCTGGTTCCAGAACCACAGCAACCCCGTGCGCTATCGTAACGTCTGGATTCAGGAAAAGTAAGGTAAGCATGATTCGTTTTCTCCCGCTGGTATTCGCAAGCTTTACTCTTACCGCGGCGCCGCTGAAGATCACCATTGGAACCCTGCCAGGGTTGCAATATGACAAACCACGCTTTGCAGTGGATCCTGGGCAGGAAGTGGTGCTTACCTTCAACAATAGTGATGAAATGGCACACAACCTCGCCTTTGTTGCCCCCGGCAAAAGGTTGGAAATCGTCCAAGCAGCACTAACTTTGCCGCCTGATTCCAACTATATCCCCAAAAACGCTGCGGTTCTCTGGCATACACCGGTGCTTAAGCCAGATGAAAGTGCTCACCTAAAATTCAACGCTCCTAACGAAAAAGGCATATATCCCTACGTATGCACCTTTCCCGGGCATGGCCTCGTCATGTATGGGGTCATGTATGTAGGCATAACAATGCCCGTGCTTGCGCAGGACCAAAATGTTTCTCCGATGGCTCGCGATCACAATTCCAAAAGTAATCTGCACCCTTGGCCACAGCGCCGGCCACTCATGTATCGCATTTTCATGCCCGACGCCTCGCCCTCGGCCATTGCCGTGGCCCTACCCCACGGCGTCTCCTACTGCTGGGATGCAGGTAGCTGCCACATGCGTTATGCATGGATCGGTGGCTTTGTTGACCCGATGCCGGTCTGGAAGGGTAACGGAAATGGGGTGGCCAAAATAATCGGAACCAAGTTTTGGACAGGTACAAAAAAATTTCCGTTCTACAAAAAAAATTCATTTGACGCCAAACCCCAGTTTCAGGGCTATCGAAAAATCGACGGCCATCCTGAGTTTCACTACATCATTCAAGACATTGATGTTTATGAACGTATCACCGCCTTGCCCACTGGCATGGGGTTGACCCGCCATTATCGAATCCCAGATATCAAATATGCGCTAAACATGACGATCGGCATCGGAAATACAAAAGTTTCAAAGGGCCTAATCCATGAGGGAGTCGCCATTTTGACCCCTGAAGAAGCCAAGAGCTTTACCATCACCCATCGCCACTCCCACGGAAAATGAAACACACCATTTTCATTTTCACTTTGCTCATATCTTTTGCTGTCCGCAGTGCCGAGATCAATGACTATTACAAAGTTGAGAACATTCCTGCCCCCGAGGGTCTGGACGTTCAAATCGGAGGTCTTACTTTTTTACCGGATGGCCAATTGGCCGCCTGCTTTCACCGCGGTGAAGTGTACACCTACAACCTGAAAACTAGGGAATGGAAACTTTTTGCTGATGGACTACATGAGCCGCTAGGGATTGTAGCGGAGAATAATAAGACTCTGGTCGTGATGCAGCGACCTGAACTCACCCGCCTGCGTGATACCGACGGCGACGGCGATGCTGACCATTACCAGACTATCAGTGATGAATTTGGCATGACCGGCAATTACCACGAGTTCTGTTTTGGCCCCGCACGCGACAAGGATGGTAACTATTATGTTGGCCTCAATCTCGCCTCGAGCGGCGCCAGTATACGCCCGGAGATTCGTGGAGAGTTCCGCCACTATGGGATCTCACGCGAACAGTTTTACAGAAACCACAAGGCAGGATCCGGGCGAATGTACTCCGCCACTCCGTATCGCGGATGGATTATGAAAATTAGCCCTAGTGGCAAAACAACTCCTTTTGCTTCGGGCTTCCGATCGCCCAACGGTATTAATTTTGATCAGCGGGGCAGACTGTGGGCCACCGACAACCAGGGAGATTGGCTGGGCACCAGCAAACTATTTCATGTAAAGGAAGGTGGTTTTTACGGCCACCCGGCAAGCCTAGTCTGGACCGAGGAATGGGAAAAAGGGCGCAATCCACTTAGAGTTTCCTCTGCCGATTTGGATTCCAAACGCACCCGAGCTGCTGTGCTTTTCCCGCAGGGAAGCATGGCCAATAGCCCAACCCAGATGCTAGTCGATACATCTGGTGGTAAATTTGGGCCCTTTGCTGGACAGTTGCTCGTGGGTGAGATGAACCGGGCCCGAATCATGCGAATCCTTTTTGATGAGGTTGCTGGAGAAATCCAGGGAGCCTGCCTGCCTTTTATCGACGATGGCGGAATGCACCGCGGAATGCATCGTTTTGTATTTGCCTCGGACGGCAGTTTGTGGACTGGCCAGACGCACCTCTCGTGGGTCGGAGGCAGTGGCTTGCAACGGATTAGCTGGACTGGAAAAACCCCAATGAGTATTTCGGCAATGAAACTGACTCAAACCGGTTTCAATCTCTCCTTCACCAAGCCGCTCGCCAAGGCGACGGCAGAGAATTTTATTTTCCAACGTTACTACTACAAATACCACCAGATTTACGGATCGCCGCAATTGGGCAAGGAACCGATCAAGGTCACCGCCATCAAACTTGATCCAGATGGTAAATCAATCTCCATTGACCTTGAGAAAATCAACCCCGGCTATGTCTATCAGTTGGATTTGAAGAATATCACGGCCACCGACGAGGCGCCCTTGCTCAACACCCTTATCTGCTACACGCTAAACCGCCTCACCAACGGCGATGACAAGGCGCCTCATCTCATTGTCAGCAACAGCAGTAAGCTGATGTTTGCCAAACCGGAAGCAAATGTTGTGCAAGCCAAATCGGATACTCTCAAGGGAGCCAATCAAATCTTCGAAGCGGAAGATGCCGGCAGAAAAGGCCCAACCCTGGCGAAGAACAATGGTGGCTACACCGGCAAAGGCTTTGTCGATTTCCAAGCCAGCACAGACGAACACCTCAATTGGATCATCCAAACCAAGAAAGCTAGCGAATGCTCTCTTTCCTTTCGTTATGCTTTGGCTGGCGGCAACCGACCGTTGCAGCTGAAGGTGAATGGAAAAGTCATCTCCAAGGCTCTGCCCTTCATCAGTACCGGCAGCTGGACAAGTTGGAGTACCCTTGCCGCCACCGCCACGATCAAGATTGGGGCAAACGATATACGGCTTGAATCCACAGGCGCCAGCGGCCCAAATATCGACAACCTAACAATCACCCGGAAGCCATGACCAAATTGTTTCATGACTGAGCATTCCATCTGGCGAAGTCACGTGAGATCGAATGCCCGTGCTGAAAAAAGATATCTAAACTAGTTTGCGTTATGCTTTTTACTTTGCACGACTGAATTTTTCTTTTCCTAGCAGCAGTTGAAAATAAAAAATCCGATTCTTATCCGGTGTCCCACCGATATCTGAGGGATCAATCAACAACCGATCGCCAAGGACTATCCGATACGCAATAGATCCATCGGGTGCGGTGACCAAAAACTCAGCGGGATGCACAAAGACAATGTACTTGCCTGTTTCTCTCGAGCGCGCCTGCAGAATAGGATTGTTGTGCTCTGGGTCGAACATTCCAGCGGATGGGCCGAGCAGAAAATTCGCGCCGTTTGTCACGAAGGCATTGACAATCTTCCGGAATCGCCGGTGCGCGCAAATCATCATTCCGGCCCGGCCAAAGGGCGTCACGTGCGTCAACGAACGGCTGCCGGGCGTGTTGCGCACTGTCTCGTGGCCGAGATGCTGCTTGTGATACTTGCCGACTCGCTGTCCACTCGAACCGAGAAAAACGGCGGTGTTGAATCGCTTGTCACCATCGGCTTCAAGCATTCCCGCAACGAGATGAATTCTCAGCTCTCTCGCTAGCGAGCTCAGCTTTCTGAAATACGAACCGCTTGGGATTCTCTCCCTCAGTGCGCGGTAGTTGCCAGCGGTATGCTCTTGTCCGCAATAGCGTATCCATCAAGAAAACATTCCGTGGTGATCACGATGTGCGCTCCGCTTGCTGCTGCCTCACGGATCATCTTTTCCGTCCGCTGGAAATTGCTGCCTTGTCTGCCCGTAACCACTTGAGCACAATGCCAGCGACGCGAACGGTATGGGGCTTGGCTGTGTCCGCCACTGTAAGAGACAGTCACCGCATTTGAATGCGGTTTTTTACTGAGTTGATGCAGACGTGTAAGGAATTGCTACACGCATGCAACAATCATGGTTGAATTTATTGCCTTCTCTTTGATCGGGGTTTGTAGCCAAATAATTTTTTTCGCTTAATCATGTTAACAACTGTCGGGGGCAGATTTTTCTCCCAGCCTAGATTTCCTTTTTTAATATCATTAAGAACTCCCCTCGAAAATATGGACAGGTATTGATGAGCAAACCCCTCAATTCCCAATATATTTCGATTCATCCTGAGATAGGCTAAGAGTTGCTCTAGATGGGGCAAGACTTCTACATGCTCAATGGTAATGGGTTCTTTTCTTCCCTTCTCTAGCAATGGGTAAATAAAAAGCTTGAGATCATTTTTAAACAGTCTTCCAAAAGACTCTAGGATGCCGCCCCTCAAATGAGTATAATATTTTTCGTCAAACACTTTACGCAGTGCTGACACTCCCATAAGCACTCCAATTGGTTTTTGTGTGTGGCGAAAAAGAAAAGAAGCCAATCGGTAGTGGGTATCATAATTGGAAATCAAAACCGGGTACCCTAGTGTACCTAGCAAGGCAGTTCGGTCCATAAAATCATGATAATCTATCTTACCCTTTTCATTCAAATTCTGAAGTGTCATTTCAAGGATCACCAGCGGCTTCTCGCCTTTTAAATTATATTCCTTGTTGAATTGATTAAGCCCGCATCTGATCATGTCGATCGGCACTTTCGTAACAGGGCGAAAACTCCCACGAAGTACCAATACAGCCCTTTTGTATAGCATCTCAGAGGGTTGAACCACTTCCCCATTTGCCTTAAACATTGCTGCATCAGCTATCCCATTTTGCACAAGTTGCAAACTCATTAGTCGGTTATCAACACCCCGAAATGCTGGTCCATTAAATTGAATCATATCAATTTCAATGCGATTCGGGGAAAGAGTATCCATCAATGACTGAATTAATTTTTCTGGCTTCTCGAAAAGCAGCATTGCTCCGTAAACAAGATTAACTCCGATTATTCCTAGAGCCTCCTGTTGCTGTATATTCTCTTGATTTAGCATGCGCAGATGAATGATGATCTCCGATGGTCGCGCTTTAGCTTTGTGTTGGAAACGTATACCCATCCAACCATGTGAATCACTTTTTATGCGATAACTCATCGCCTTTACTGTATCGGCAAAACTAAAGAAACGAGTACTACTACCACGTTCCGGTGTGAGCCGCTTGGAAAGGAGATCAAATTCCCTTTCCAACATCTTCTGCAATCGACGCTGACTCACGTAGCGTTGGGTCTTCCCATAAATGACATCGCTAACAGTCATGTCATAAGCCGACATAGTTTTTGCAATAGTACCGGAAGCTCCCCCTACTTTGAAAAACCATCGCGCCACTTCCTGACCAGCCCCGATCTCTGAAAATGTACCGTATAGTTCAGTTGCTAAGTTTAGTGTAACGGCCTTCTGCCTCGTTGAGAGAGAGTGTGTTTTTTCTCGCATAAATGGTTTATTTGATAAGGAATAATCTGAAAGCGCTAGCAAAACTGGTTATGCTGTCTATATACATTTCATTTCCCTGCTGCTTTCAAGTCTACACCCGTCTTGCCGTCGTGTTTTTCATTTTCTTTATTACGAGAAAAGATCACCGAATACTCACTGGCAGCCAAGTGTTATTTAAAGGCTTATGTCTTGTTGAGAAAGAGAAGTCGCACCTCCATGACTTGACTGCCAGGGATGTCTTTCGCTCGCAGGGCGAGTTCGCCTCGACCTTTCTTTAGATGAACTGTTCCGATCGTCATCGGCTTGAAATCTTTCACATAGGATTCGCTTCCGCGGTTTGGTGTGCGGTCGTTTTCAGCGCCATGCAGGGGAGGATCGTTCACTTTTGTGACTTTTCCTTCGAGGGTGGCGCCGTTGAAGGAAAGCTCAAAGGTGGAACCCAGATCCACTTTCGGACAGGCATAATATACGATGGCTTGGTAAGTGCCTGTTTCGGTCACTTCAACATCCCAAGTGATTTTGTCTTCCTTGCTTGTCCAGTGCCTGAAGAACGAACAGTTTGGAGCTCTTCCGCTACGTTCGATGCCGCCATGTTCTTTGCCATCGCGGGCCGGAAGCTGAGTAGATTTGGTAAAGCCAACCGGAAAGGGTCGCTCATCGAAACCAAGGGAACCTTTAAGTTCAGTCAGGAATTGCCGAGCGGCTGAACTCATCGCTTCTGCCTCAAGCAAATGATCAGCGGCGACATTTCGTTTTTGCCCCGGGTCAACGGTCATGTCGTAAAGATTCCCTGAGGCGTCTAATCTATAACGCTGGTTTCTCACACTGACGCGGGAGCTGGTTTTCTGTCCCTTTCTTGCGCGCCCGCCCGCGAAATGAAACAAGTAACGATCCTTCCAATCCTTTGGGTTATGGAAAAGAAGGGGATGGAGGCTTCTTCCATCAAGAGGTTGCTTGCTGATAAGAGGAATACCGGCGAACTCGGCGAGCGTAGGAAGAAGGTCGATAGCGCCGGCGACTTGTTCGACGCGTAAACCCGACTTTATTTTGTTTGGCCAGCGAATAAGAAAAGGCACACGAACGCCGCCCTCATCGATCGAGCCTTTTCTCCCCTTCATTCCGCCGTTCCAACGCCATCCGTTGGGGCCATTATCACTAAAGTAGATCACTATCGTGTTGTCCGCCAAGTGTAGGTCATCGATTTTCTTTAGAATACGTCCGACATTCCAGTCGATGTTTTCGCACATAGCGAGAGCCGCACGCAGATGAGGCATGTCCTCTAGTTCGGGATTTCGGTTATGCATTTCAAGCGGGCGTTTAGCCACTTTCTCAAAAAACCTGTCTGGAACCTGCATCGGAGAGTGAGGCGTGTTGTAGGGCACATAACAGAAGAAGCGATCGTCTTTATTTTTCTCAATGAAGGCCATCGCCTTGTCCGTCAGATCATCAGTGATATAGCCTTTGCCTCGCACTATCTTTCCATTGTACTCAAGCATGGGATTGAAGTAGTTGCCCCAATGACCCGAGGTGAACCCGTAGTATTCATCAAAGCCGCGGGAATTGGGGTGATAACGGCCTTGCGATCCATTATGCCACTTGCCAAACGCACCCGTGCGATAACCGGCTTTCTTGAATGTCTGCGCAATGGTAATTTCATTCACGTTAAGCCGTTCCTGACCCGTGGAAACGCCTCGCACGCCCGTGCGAGGATAATATCGGCCGGTAAGAAATTCGGCTCTTGTGGGGGCACAAACTCGGCAAACAAAAAAACGGTCAAACAGAGCGCCATCTCTGGCGAGAGTGTCGATATTTGGGGTAGAAAGATTCTTGTTCCCGTGAATGCTTAGGTCTCCCCACCCTTGGTCATCAGCCAGAATGATTACGACGTTGGGCGATGACGACGCAAAGGTGAACAAGATTGATAGCTGGGAAAAAATAAAGGTAAATGTGGCTAAGGAGAAGCGGTACATAGTGTCTGACATTGAATTTGCCTTCATGAATGAAATACGAATTACCTTATAGGCAATGCAGCGAATCTGCTATTTTTTATTTCCCTCCGCGTTCAATTCTTCACTCGTCTTGCCGTCGTGTTTGCGGAGAAGGTCAGCTATTTTTTTTCGCTTCCAATCGTACGCCAAATCTAAAGGAGTTTCTGCATCTATATTTCTCACGTTGGGATCTGATCCATTTGTGATAAGTAGTTCAGCAATTTCCGCGCGGCCTGTGATAATTGCTATATTCAATGGAGTGGGCCCATTCTTATTCGAATTTATATCCACGCCCTTCACAATCAGTAATTCGACAATTTCCTCACGCCCACTTAAAGCAGCATATTGTAAAGGACTTACTCGCTGCTCATCCTTTGTATTTACATCGGCACCTCGGTCAATAAGAAGCTCAACAATTTCCTTGTAACCAAACTGGGCCGCGCGATTTAGAGGTGTTTTTCCCCATAAATCTTTTGCGTTAATGTTCGCATCACGAGATAGAAGCAGTTCAACGATTTCTTTCTGGCCAAATTGAGCCGCAATGTGTAGAGGAGACCATCCAGAAACACCCTTTGCATTCACGTCCGCACCCTCGGCTAGATATTGTTTAACGGCTAAAATATTCCCAGTTTTTACAGAGGTGTGAATTGCACTATGTCGTGTCGCCACACACCCTGCCGATAGCACGGCTGCGATTGTAATTAATATACACTTCATTTATTTAATAGGCACCTTTTTTACTCTGCTTTTTATTAACACCCCCATGGCGCATCATTTAGCCGGCAAAACCACCCTTAAAACATTCCTGAATCGTGCGAGTGGTATACCTTTGTTCTGGTTGCTGTCTCAAGTGGTGTCACAGGAAAAATATGTTCGATTGTTGCACAAGGTTTCATTGACCTAGACAACACTCTAAATCTAGCACGGCACATATAGAGTCCTTTTTATTCACTCACCCGGCACCTCTACAAAATAAGTTAAAATCTCACTAGAATTATTAAAGTTATCAACTGTCAGAATTTCAACATCATATAGCCCCTCCTCAACCGGCAAAAAACTTACTTCCAAGCCTTCTATTCCTTTTTCAGGTATTTCTATCACTATATCGTCAAATGAAACGTATGATGGCACATAATCGTTATCAATTATTTCTTCCGCATAATATACCGGCCAAAGTTTTCCTCCTTTCTCTAGCTTTATATTAGATTTTGTTGATGAAAGCGAACTTCCAAGGCTATTATCGAGCAATTCACCTGTTTGAACAGTATCTTCCAATATTGTGTCAATTGTCCCATATCCAAAATCGTCTATGCTGGATATTAATATTAAAGGAATATATTCGTTGCTTCCAACTGGCTGATAATCGGCGAAACTCACATATAAATTTGACCCGGCCTCCATTGCCCAACCACCGAGATACACAGGATTGTACTCATCAGAGTCTGCAAGGGAAATAATCGGTATCGTTGAATCCCACCCAATTTCATAGTTACCGTTACCGGCCAGCTCTGCACTTCCTATTTCTCCTAAGTAAACATATAAGTTTGGATTATCTGTAAAATAATTGCTGACCAAAGAGACATAAGCAGCATGAGCATCGTCCCCATTTGTTACGTTGAAACCCAGAACGGCAGGTTCTTCATATGTTGACAATAGAGTCGTTTCGCTGTCTGGCCCCCAGTCAGGAATACGGCCGCTTTTACCGCCATCTGATGATTGTATAATTGGCGGTGATTTGTCTCCTTTCCAATCTAAATTCGTGTTGTTCAGATGGTTCATCCACTTATCTCCGCCATATTTCTCATTAAGGAAATTTATTCTTACGTGAACCGGATCTGTTACATTTGTAAGGTTATATTTCTTGTCTTCTTCATAGAAAATATGCGCCTTGCCACTTGTCGGATAATAAATTGACAAGCCTACTGCATCTTCGCGAGATGTGCCTACAGATTTAAATATAATCAGATTATTTATGGCTTCATATAGTTTGTATGCAGCCATCTTCAAATCACCATCCATTGTTTTATACAAGCTTTTTGAGAACGCCCCTAGATCTATAAAATCTGTTTCTCCCATTGCGCCTGCTCTTATTCTAGATCCACTATTGTAATAATGTATCGAATCTTTCCGAATTTCAGGTATTGCTCCATAATTTATTGATGAATATTTTGATAGCTCTTCCGCAAATTTCTTAAATGTTGCATTGAATATACCATAATTATTCATATCATAAATTGAGTGTACTTTGTACCCCATATCGGCCTCCTGTATTGAATGGTGATTATTCCAGAATTCATTTTCTTTTTCTGCAAATTCAATAGTGCTGATTGCAGGGAAATCCTTCAGATAACCCAAGGCGCTTTTAAAATCCCAGCCATCACCGTAATCGATCTCTGGGTTTGCGATAAACACATCGCAAAGCTCGTGGAAATCCACTAAGATCTCGACCCCGCCCATCAAGCATGTATCGAAAGAAATAAAATCTAGTTTGTCTATTCCTTTATCCTGAAGAGTCTCAGACAATACATCCTTAATATCCGCAGTAAAAAGGCCACTCCAGGCGGGTCTTTGGCTGTTTTGATGATCCCCGCCAAAGCCAAAGAATTGCCCCCCATGATCCCAAAGAATCAAACCATACCGGTCAGCCGGATAATTAGTTATCCCCCAATCAAGAAACTCCTTAAGAACCCTTGGATCATCCATATCTTTTTCATTTAGAATTTCGACTGCGGGCGAGTAAAATTTCTCTAAATCCGGATCATGGCTTTCTTCAATTCGAAATCTGGTAACATGATCCTGGGAGCTTGAAGGTATATTAAATTTATCTAATGTTGCGCTATATGTCGAATCGAAGTCCGCCTGAAGTATGATATTAAAGTTTTCATCACTTCCAACATGCTCCATTTCTAACATATCTAATAGCAAATTACTCGTTAGGTTGTTGTCACCGTTGCCATAAATTAAAATAGTCCACGTCGGTTCTTTGCTATCAGCGGGCAGCTTTTTTACCTTAAATTTTGAAGATGCTGTTTTATAACCATCTATCACAACCATCGCCTCGTAGCTTCCTGGTGCAAAAATTTCAGTGAAAATTCTTTCTCCCGCGCCCTCTCCTGTAATGGATTGAAAAATAAACGTATCGCTAGTGTCGTCTATACCGCTTACAACAATATAATTATCAGAGGCCATTTCTGCTTCTGACACACCAGTAAATTGGATTTTTATTTCGTCCCATTTTTCATATTCATTTGCAATAATAGAGGAATGCTCTCCATTAACTAATAAAATGGCCTGTTCCTTTTTCAGAACACTTAAGCGCACAATAACGGTATTAGACTTAGTATGTCCATCATCGGCTATGTAACTAAATGTGTCTTTTCCTACGAACCCCGGCTTGGGCTTGTATGTGAAATTCGGCAATTGCCCTATTATCTCCCCATTCTCGGGCAAATCAATAATTGTATAGACTAATCGATCATTTTCGACATCCTCAGCTACTAGTTTAATATCGCTAGA
>Ga0163108_10001822_pt1 | contig 15552 bp, 17 predicted proteins | sample Fk1155metaG_FD_109644 | JGI IMG/M metagenome (GOLD analysis project Ga0163108, IMG submission 109644) | Marine microbial communities from the Central Pacific Ocean - Fk160115 155m metaG | ecosystem: Environmental > Aquatic > Marine > Oceanic > Photic zone | place: The Central Pacific Ocean...
CTCTTGTCTTTTTGTTAAGTTGATCTTGGGCAGGCCTGCAAGAGCTGAGGTCATTAGGGTCTAGCTCTTGATCAAGCCATTGTCGCTTCTTCTGAAGGAACTCAATCCCAGCCCGCGATCAGTTAAGAGGGCTACTGGCAATCCTGCAAAACAGCGGAGTGCTTGACCTGCATCACTCATCGCTCGATTGTAATTGCGGGACTCAGGAATCGCTAAAAATAGCTGTGGCTAAATCTTCTTCAGTTCTGAGCCAGTCTGTCCGCCAGTCGCAGGGCCAGGGCGATGGTTGTCAGGCCAGGCCCGATGCTTGGACAGCTCGGGAAAACGCTCGTGTCAGCGATGTAGAGGTTGTCGATCTCGTGGCATTTGCCATTGGGGTCCACAACTGAGTCGGTAGGGTCGCTTCCCATCCGACAGGTGCCGCAGGCATAGCCAACAACACTGATCGGCGCCTCGCCGCGGGGATGGGTTGGTGCCGTGCGCACGACCTTGGTGATCGGATCCTCCTCAACGGATTTGATCGTATCGATCCAGCGATAAACCAGCCGATCATGGGCTTCCCGATTGTTGTGCAGATAGTCGATGTGGATTTTGTCGTTCTGCAGCCATACCCTGTTCTTCGGATCCGGCAGCACCTCTGTCATGGCCCACCAGGCCACAGATCTGGAGGCAAGGCGTTCCAGGCCGAAATTTGGGATCAAGCGTGTGACCAGGGAAAGCACCGGTGGCGATTCTGCGAACAGAACGTCCTGGAGCACACCACCAGCGGCCTGAATATGACCAAGGGGGAAGGAGACGTTCTTGTCTCCCCAGTAGTAGTCGTTGATTCCCAGGGAGCGGCTGTAACGGCCGCTACTGCGCTCGGTGGCGAGTTGCAGGATCGAGGTGAGCTGCAGATTCATCAGATTGCGCCCCACCTGATCAGAGCCGTTGGCGAGTCCGCGAGGATGGTTGGCGTCGTTGGAGCGCAACAGGATCGCCGGCGTGTTGATCGCCCCTGCAGCGAGGACGATCAGGTCAGCTGAGAACAACCAGGGGCTGCCGTCCACCTCGGCTTCCACTCCCTTGACGATCCGCCCGTCGGGATTGATATGCAGCCTGAGCACACGGGCGCCGCTGCGGATGGTCAGATTGGAGGCATCCCCTTGATCAATGCCGAATAACTGGGCGTCACCGCTGGGATCGTCACGGTCCTCGGACCAGCTCAGGGGGATGTCATAGGGCTGGCACCCCTGCCTTTTCAGACCTGCCCTGAGTGGTTCCAGGAAAGGCTCCAGGGGTTTCGGTTGATGCTCAAAATCGCTGCTGCGGGCTGGTTCCGTCGGATCGATGCCCGCCTTGCCGTGAACTCTGTAGAGACGCTCTGCGGCATCGTAGTGATTGGCGAGTTCCCCATAGTCGAAGGGCCAGGCGGGGGAGATCCCCTCCTGGAGTGGCAGGGCCTTGAAATCCTGTTCACGCATCCGCTCGAGCACGGCTCCCCAGATCTTGCTGTTGCCTCCCAGTGCATAGGTGGTCTGCGGCGCAAAGGGGTCTCCATCCGGGCCGAACCACTGTTCGTCGCGGGGGTGGTAACGCTCCTTGCGGAACACATCCACATCTGCCACATTCTGATCTTCAAGGGCCATGGCTTTGCCGCATTCCAGCACCAGCACGGAGCGGCCCTTCTGACTCAGGGCACCGGCCAGGGTTCCACCACCGGTTCCACTGCCGATGACGATGATGTCGTAGTGGCGATCGTCGATGATCATGCGTTCAGTTCTCAGGCGTGCGACGGAAGACGGATTGAACGGAGCCGGGTGTTGAGGCCTGGGGTCCTATTGCCAGACGTAAATCAGGATGAAAAGGATGATCCAGATCACATCCACGAAGTGCCAGAAAAGGCTGACGGAGGTCACACCCATGTCACCCTTGCTGTAGTTCCCAGGGCGGAAGGATCTGGCAAGCATCAGGCCCATCAGGATGATGCCTGTGATGACGTGCAGGCCGTGGAATCCAGTGAGCAGATAGAACGTTCCTCCAAATACGCCACTGCCTAAGCCGAAGGCCAGTCCTGACCATTCCACGTACTGGCCGTAGACGAAATAGGACCCCATCAGCATGGTGAGCAACCAGACGATCCGGAAGCCCGGCAGATTGCCCTTGTGCAGATAGCGCTCGGCGAAGTAGGCGACGAAACTGGAACTCACCAGCACAACAGTGTTGATGAGGGGCATTGTCACCTCAAGGCCATCGACTCCGGTTGGCAACCATTCCGGTGCTGTGATCTTGAGAACGGCATAACCGGTGAAGAATGCCAGAAAGATGATGCTTTCTGAACAGAGGAAAATGATGAATCCAGTGAGGTTGTGGCCGTCATGCTTGACGTGCCCAGGGGTGTGATTCAGTGGCAGCTCGGAATTGGCTGTGGTCATGATTCAGGCCTCCTGTGCACGCCGGATGTAGTACTCCTCGTCTTCAACGAGAGGCTTGCCGAGGCCGTAGCCGTAGGGCTCATTGATCACCGTTGGGATGTCATCCTCAAAATTCTCAGCCGGCGGCGGTGATGGCAGCAGCCATTCCAGGCCGATGGCTCGCCAGGGATTGGGTGGCGCCTTTGGTCCCCTGGCCCATGAACTCACCATGTTGAGGATGAAAGGGATCGAGGCCACGCCGAGCATGAAGGCACCGATGCTTGCGATCACATTCCAGATGGCGAATTCGGGGTCGTATGAGGCGACCCGGCGGGGCATGCCAAGCAGGCCGGCCCAGTGCAGTGGCAGCCAGTTCAGAGTTGCACCGATGAAAGTGAGGGCAAAGTGAATCTTTCCAAGGCCTTCGTAATACATCCTGCCGGTGAATTTAGGGAACCAGTGGTAGATTGCGGCAAAAATACCAAAGGCAATTGTATTGAAGATGATGTAGTGGAAGTGAGATACTACAAAGTACGTGTTTCCGACGTGAACATCGATTGGTACAGTCGCTAACATTACTCCAGTGATACCAGCAAAGATAAAATTGAACAATCCGCCAAGACAGAACAGCATGGGTGTGTCAAGACGTAGACGGCCTCTCCACAGGGTCGCAATCCAGGCGAAAACTTTCACTCCAGTTGGCACTGCGATCAGCATTGTTGTTAGCATAAAGACATTCCTCATCCACATCGGTGTGCCGGTATAGAACATATGATGAACCCACACAATTAAGGCTAAAATTGTTATCCCGAATGATGCAATAGCAACGAATTTGTACCCAAATAGTGGCTTGCGTGCATAGACAGGAAACAGTTCAGAAAAAATTCCAAATACTGGCAGAACCATTACATAGACAGCTGGATGGGAATAGAACCAGAAAAAGTGCTGGAACAAGACCGGATCACCACCACCTTCAGGCCTGAAAAAGGTGGTGCCAAAGCTGAGATCAAAAAGAAGCATGATCGCACCACCAGTCAGGGCTGGTAGGCCTAGAAGTTGCAGGGTTTGAGCAGCCCAAGCCGTCCAGACATATATAGGCATCCTGAAATACCCCATTCCAGGAGCACGCATCCTGATGATCGTGGTGACGAAGTTGATCGCTCCGAAAATCGAAGACACACCCGAGAGGGCAACGGCCGTGATCCAGAGCATCTCGCCATTGAAGAAATGCCCCAGTGGGTTCTGAATGCTTACTGGGGGATAAGACCACCATCCAGAAGAGGCTGGTCCTCCCGGCACGAAGAAACTCCCCATCAGCACAACGGCAAACACCGGAACAAGCCAAAATGCTGCAGCATTGAGCTTGGGGAAGGCCATGTCTGGAGCCCCGATCATTGTTGGTATTAAAAGATTATTTAAACCATTAAGGATCGGGAACAGGAACAGGAACAGCATCACTGTTCCATGCATGGTGTAGAGACCGTTGTAGACAGTCGGGTCCACAAGGTCGGCGGGAGGTGTGATCAGCTCCCCCCGCATGATCATCGCCAGCAGACCGCCCACAAGCAGGAAGAAAAGGGCTGTGACGATGTATTGAATTCCGATGACCTTGGCATCGGTGTTGAAGCTGAAGAACCGTTTCCAGTTGTCCGGTGCTCCGGGCACCGGGTGTGGTGCCTTGAGAACGCGGGCGTCGTAGTTGGTGGTGGTCATGGTGATTCAGGCTTCGTGGGGAGCGGTGGGGTCACCGGGGTCATTGACCATCGGAGCCGGAGCGGGTGGCACGGTTGCCCAGCCCTTGTTGCCCTTGGCGAGGCGTCGTTCATAGATCTCCCGGCCTGGGTCCAGCCCGGGGTGGAGGGGTTCACGTTCCATGCGATTGAGCCAGTCGCTATAGGACTCGCTCGATTCGACGATCACGTCGGTCTGGTTGTTGGAGAAGTAGGCACCACTGAACATCGCGTCCCGGAGTCGATAGCGCCCTTCCCGTATCGGGGTGAGGCTGTAGGAGATCACACTGCCGGGAATGATGTCCTGTTTTAGCCTGAATGCAGGCACATAGAAACTGTGTAGAACATCTTCAGAGATGAGCCTGAAGTTGACCCGCTCTCCCACGGGCAGGTGCAGTTCAGAACTGCGAACACCATCGGGGTAGACAAACTCCCAGCTCCACTGCCTTGAGATCACATCGATTGGGCCCACACTGCTGGTTGGATCAGCGGGAAGGCCCGCTGTGGGGTCTGTGCCCAGTTGATATTTTTGCTTTGGTCCTAATGTCTGAAGGGTTTGGTTTACATTGATCGAATAGATGCCGATAGCAAAAACAACCAATAAAGGAAGAATTGTCCAGGTGATTTCAAGCTTTATATTGCCTTCAATGGGCTCACCATCACGCTCGTCATATTTCGAGGCTCTGTTGAACAGCACAACCCAAGCCATTACTCCAGTGCAGCCAAGGAAGATGAATGCTCCTATCCCCGTCTCGAGGCTGAAGAGATCATCAACATAGGGCGCGGCTGATGAGGCTTGAATAGGAAGCCAGCTATAGGACCACTGGGCGATAAGCACACTCAGGAAAATATCAATTCCAACGGCGATGCTGATGATGGCAATCGCCTTGAGATTGGGGCCTGGCTGCTTTGGCGTTTCAGGCTGCTTTGGCGTCACAGGCGTCATGGCAGCACCTCAGTGAGATCTGCACCGGCTGCAAGCAGCTGGTCCGCTGTGATGTGCACCCCGAACTCAGCCGCAAGCTCAGCTCCAAGTGTTCCGTGCAGGCCGAGAATCAGCAGAATCACCGATCCCGCCAACAGATAGCCCCAGCTCACCTGGCGACCCATGTCCTTTCGCCAGACGAAGCGTTGGAAACCACGCCAGATGGTCATCCCCACAATCAGCAGCAGCAGGATCACTCCACCCACTCCATGCCAGATCATGGTGGTGATCGCATCAAGGCCGATGGCGCTCTTCACCCCCTGGATAGGCACGGCAAGCAACATTTCATAGAAGCCTGCCGCCACGGTGAAGAAGCTGATCAGGCTGCAGGCCAGAACGTTGTACCAACCAACGTCATGGAACCCCATCCTGGTCACAGGCAAGGCCAGAAAACGGAAGATGCGCTTCTCCAGTGGGTAGAACGCACCGGCAAAATCAAAGGCAATGCCGATGGCAAAAAGTCCGATCGTGAAATGCACCAGATTTGGGTGCATCGGCATGCTGTAAGGCAGACCATTGGCACCCAGGGAGTCGAGAATCTCTTCAATCGGTGAAGTGATCGAGAAGAAAGCAGGCTCAGCAGGCAGGGCAAACCTCAGCGGCTCACTGGGGTGAACAAACAGGCTGAGCATCGTCATGAAACGAGTCCCTCCCGGATGGCTTCCACCACCTTCACGGTGTGGAGTCCATAGATCCAGATGAGTTTGTCACCGAGATAAACCTGGGTGAAGACAAGCGCCGCCAGGGCCCCATCAATCAGCAGAAATCCGGAGGGGAGGATCGTCGGGTCCTTCTGGCGAGCCACATAGCGCCAGGCAGTCAGCAGCGAAAGCACCCCAGCCAGAGACCAGCCCAGGGTGCTGTGGTAATTGAGAATGTCTCGGGATGCACCGTAGGGATTGGCAAGTCCGGCTTCAATCTGACCAAAGATGATGGCGATGAAGATGGCCCCCGTGGCCACGAGAAGGTTCCAGAAACTGACTTCGAAGAGGTTCGGTCGCTTGGTGAAAACACCGATCAGGTCGAAGACAACACTGATCAGGGCCGTGGCGATTACAAAGTGGACAACAATCGGATGGAGCGTGTCCATCCAGGGCAGGTTGTGGTCATTAAGGGGGGGCAGAAGCTCGAACATCGGCAAGCCGAGTGAAGCAATCCCATGGTGGTCAATATCCTTGATCAGGGCAGCACTAAATGTAGAAATGAAACTGTTTTTCTAGGTTTTCAGAGTTCTGTTTTGATGTCCTGTCAATTCTTGCTGCCAGTGTCGGGAATGCGCTGACGACGAATGACCCGCCAGTAGAGAATTCCCTGCACCACAATAGTTGTGAGCACAAAAGGAAGCACCACACAGAGGATGATCAGGCGAAATTCGTCCTGCCAGGTCGGCAGCGTCCGCGGCAGCACCTGATCGATAATGTAGAAAGCATAAAGAGCCAGAAGGATGCCTCCTTCCAGGCGGGTGATCCGGCCCTTGGTCCAGAAAATGGGGACGCAGGCGAGGCTGGTGGCCACCATCACCGGGAAATCCCTTTGAATCAGAATCGGGGCCACACTCAGCCCTGCCGATCCTGAAGCAATCGCAGCTCCTCCGAGAACCAGGAGTTGGTTGAGCAGGCTGCTGCCCACAACATTGCCGATGGCAAGATCCGTGCGCCCTCGCAACGCCGCCACAACCGAGGTGATCAGTTCCGGCATCGAAGTGCCCGCCGAAACAATGGTCAGACCGATGATGGCCTCACTCACGCCCAGGTAACCAGCGGCAGCACTGGCGCCGTTGACCAGCAGCCTTGAGCCCCAGCTCAGGATCAGGATCCCAGCTATCAGCCGGATCAGAGCTTGGATCCAGCCGCTATCACCAGCCTCAGCACTGATCTCCGGTTCGGCATCCACCGTTCCCTCCGGCTCTTCCCGTGCCGTGCGTATCTCCCAGACCGTATTGATCAAAAGGGCCATCAACAGTGCCACCCCCGCCTGCCAGGTCACCCGGCCTGCCGAGGCCATTCCCCATACGGCGGCAGATACAGCGAGGAGCAGGGGCACATCTCTGCGCACAAGCCTGCTTTCAACCCTTAGCGGCAGGATGAGTGCGCTGCTTCCCAGCACCACCATCATGTTGAAAATATTGCTGCCCACCACGTTGCTCACGGCCAGATCATCTGATCCCTGCAACACCGAATTGATACTCACGAACAGTTCAGGCGCACTGGTGCCGAGAGAGACCACGGTCAACCCGATCACCAGTTGCGGAATGCCGAAGATCAGTGACAGGGCAACAGCGCCTTGAACAAAAAGCTCCCCGCCACCGAACAACAGACCGATCCCCACCAGCACTTCCAGGGCTGAGAGCAGGAATGGCGGCATGGGATGGGTCAGAAGTGTCTGAATTCTGCTCCTTTCCCTGAGGGGAGTGTCTTATCCATGAACTCTGCTGTCTGGATACGGCTTTTTACGGCTGTTTGTCCTGGCTGGTCATGGCCACGGCCTGATTCTTTAATGGCCTCAGCCGTGTTTCTCTGCTTGCCACCTACCCACAAGCCCTGTTGCAGGGCTCAAACGCCAGTTGCAGTGCAAGGAGAAGTGTCAGCAGCAGCCATCCCTGCTGCTGAGCCAAAGGAACCGCGATGCTCTCTGGTGGTGGGTGTTGATTCAGGCAGCTGCCAACTCAGGTTTAAGAAATTCAGCTTGAGGCGCTGGTTCTCTGCAGCGCCCTTCAGCCTGAACTCCAGGGATCTGCTAGACGGCCCCTGGGCATCACGTCCGTTGACGCAGGGTTGATCCCGTGAGCTTGCAGACCGATCGATTCAGAATGCGACGCCCGGACGACTGGCATGTTCATCTGCGGGATGAGGCCATGCTCGAGGCGGTGTTGATGAGCACGGCAAGGGTGTTCGGGCGGGCCATCGTGATGCCCAATCTGAGGCCGCCGCTGACCACTGTTGAAGCCACGGTTGAGTATCGCCGCCGGATTCTGGGGGCGTTGCCCGAAGGCTGTGGCTTCATGCCGTTGATGACGGCCTATCTCGCGGATGGTCTGCACAGTGATGTGCTGGAGCATGGTCAGCGTGAAGGGGTTTTCACCGCAGCCAAGCTCTACCCGGCCCATGCAACAACCAATTCAGAGGCAGGCGTCAGTGATCTCCGCGCCATTGATGCTGTGTTGGAGACGATGCAGAGGATTGGCATGCCTCTGCTCATTCACGGTGAGGTGACCGATCCGGATGTGGATATCTTTGACCGTGAGGCTGTGTTCATTGAGCGGCATCTTCAGCCTCTGCTGAACAGATACCCCGCGCTTCGTGTGGTGCTTGAGCACATCACCACTGAGGATGCCGTGGAATTTGTGATGTCTGCAGGCGAGAATCTGGCCGCAACAATCACTCCTCACCATCTTCATATCAATAGGAATGCCATCTTTCTTGGTGGCTTGCGTAGTGATTTCTATTGTTTACCTGTTGTGAAAAGGGAGCGTCACCGTTTGGCGCTGCGCCGTGCGGCGACAAGTGGATCGCCAGCATTCTTCCTTGGCACTGACTCGGCTCCCCATCCCCGTGGGGCGAAGCAGAACGCCTGTGGATGTGCCGGAATCTTCAATGCTCCCTATGCCTTGGAAAGCTATGCCGCTGTGTTTGAGGAAGAGGGTGCCCTGGATCGATTCGAAGCCTTTGCCAGTGAGTTCGGCCCTGCGTTCTATGGCCTGCCACTCAACACATCCACAATCACCTTGCAGAAATGTCCACAGCGCATTCCTGAGCGTGTTGCCGGGCCTTGTTCAGGAGGCTCTTCTGAAGAGCTCGTGCCTTTTCATGCTGGTGAAACACTCAGTTGGCGTGTGATCTGAAGCCTGCAGGCTTGAAGTGATGCGATCAGCCCGGCTGATGCTGATCAATCAATCCCTTGAAAGCTTGAGTGTATTAGCTGACTATCTGCCTGGGATGCGGTTGTTGATTGAGTGTACTGATTGCCTTTGCCGATTGTCTACGCAGATTGCCTGCGCGGATTGTCGACGCGGATTGGGCAGCCGATCGCACTTGTTGATTTATTCAATTGCGCTTGTTGATTCATTGTGGGGTATGTCTGTAGCGTTCAAATCGCCTGAGTTGGGTGATCATTTTGGTCACAATTGCTGTCCAGCCCGTCTGGTGGCTTGCCCCCACACCGGCACCATTGTCGCCATTGAAATATTCATTGAACAGGATCAGATCTTGCCAGTTGACATTGTCTTGAAAGAGTTCAGTCTTGCCATTAAAGGCGCGTTTCCCATGCTCGTTCTTCCTGAAAATGCCAACGAGTCGATCCTGAAGCTCAAGGGATATCTCCCATAAAGTCAGTTTGCGTCCTGAACCCGTAGGGAATTCCATCTGAAAGTCGTTGCCGAAGTGAAAACCCCATTTCTGCAGGGCTTCGATCAGCAGAAAATTGATTGGAAACCAGATCGGGCCGCGCCAGTTGGAGTTTCCGCCAAACATTCCGATCGGGCTGTCTGCAGGGGTGTAGGAAATCGTTGCTTCATCAGAACCCTGGTGATAGGAATAGGGATGCTTCTCGTATGTCTTTGAAAGTGACCTTATCCCGTATTCCGAGAGGAACTCATCTTCATCAAAGACCCGCTTCAGGATTCGTTGAAGCCTTTCCGGTGGAACAATCGAAAGCAACAATCGTTTTTTGTGCCAACTACCAAGATGGCTGATGGAATCGAAGGCCTGACCCCGCTCAAGACCAAGCTTTTTGAGATAGGGGCCAATGTCAAGACTCGGTAGCCGGGATACGGTCTCAGCATCGAATGATGCAATCGCAAGTAGAGGAATCAGTCCAGAGACTGAGCGTGTGCGTAGATGATCCGTGCTTCCATTAGGCTTTTTGATGACGTCATAGTAGAAGCCATCCTGTTCATCCCAGTTCACATAACCACGCCCTGTTGCACTGTTCAGAGAATGTGTGAGATGCAGGAAGTCTTGGCTGAATCTCTGCACACAATCGCAATACTCAGGTTGATCTGCACTTAGAATTGTTGAGATTTCGAGCAGGTTCAAGCTCAGCATTCCCATCCAGGCAGTGCCATCTGATTGCTGGATAGTGCTGCCATCTTTCAATGGATAACGTCGATCAAAGATTGCGATATTGTCAAGACCGAGAAATCCTCCCTCAAACAGATTGTCTCCATTGCGATCTGTTCTGTTCGCCCACCAGCCATATTCAAAAAGCAGTTTCCTCAGCGCAGTGCGCAGGAACGCCGTGTCCCCCTTGCGGCAGCTTCTTTTTTCGATCTGAAAGATACGTAATGCGGCCCATGCACCAATGGGTGGATTCGTATCAGATAAAGCCCATTCATAGGCAGGTGTCTGTGCATTGGGGGCGCTGTAGTCAGCATCTCGGAGAAGCATGGCCTGTCGCTTTGCCTCTCCGGGGTCAAGTTCAGCAAAGGCCACCGCATGGAACATCAGATCCCATTGGCAGAAGTAGGGATATTCCCAGCTATCGGGCATGGAAATCACATCCATGGCCCTGAGGCTTTTCCAGTAGGCGTTCTCACTTCGCCAGCGTTGCGCTGCTGGTTTTGGTCCGCTGCTATCTCCCCGCAGCCATCGGGCCACATACCAGTTGTAGAACTTCCGTCCCCAGAACAGGCCTGCAGTGGCTGCAGCATGAATGCTGCGATCATCCCGGCAGAGCCCCGGTGCAATGGTCTCCAGGTAGCCGTTCCATTCATCTCGGCGATGATTGAAAATATCGTCAAAGCTTTCCTTGCTGAAGGGATCCGTGCTTAATGACGGATCCCTTCGACGCAGACGCAGATTCACCAGCCATTTCCCCCGAGCTGGAATGCAATGCTGGAGATGTAAGGCAGATTTCGTCCCCTCCCCGGAGGGATTCACCGCAGAGGCCTCGGCATCGATGAGATAGCGATGGAAGGCATCCTTCACATAGGGTTGTTTGAGGGGCTTGTTGAAAAGGCGATCTGTGTTGGTTTCGTTCTCCGTGAATAGCCAGGTGCCAGTCTCCTGGCAGCACAGCTCATAGGAGGCCAGTGTGGCGAGTTGAGGTGTTACCGCTCGCTGCTGTTGGAGTTGAATCGGAGCTCGGTCTGCGTCATCGTCTCCCCATGCCCATGTGTTGCGAAGCCAGAGATGGGGAAGCAGGTGCAGGCAGGCGTCCTCAGGCCCCTGATTTGAGATGGTGATGCAGATGAGGATGTCTTCAGGGGTTGACTTTGCATACTCAACAACAACATCAAAGTAGCGATCATCATTAAAGACACCGGTTTCGATCAGTTCATACTCCGGTTGGCTGCGATCCCGTGCTTTGTTCTCTGCTCTGAGCCTGTCGTAGGGGAAACGTTGATGTGGATAGCGGTAGAGGGCTTTTGCATAACTTCCAGTTGGCGTTCCTGCCAGATGAAACATGTAGTCCTTGATGTCCTCGCCGTGATTGCCTTCGTGATTACTGAGTCCGAACAGACGTTCCTTGAGGATGTCATCTTCACCATTCCAGAGAACCGGCGCGAAGCAGAGCAGGCCATTGCGGTCGCACCATCCCAGCAGCCCATCCTCCCCCCAGCGATAGCTGCGCAGGTGGCTGTGCTCGAAGGGAAAGTGGTTCCAGGCGTCCCCGTCTGCTGAGTAGTCCTCCCGTACGGTTCCCCACTGCCTGTCAGATAGATAGGTCCCCCAGAGATCCCAGTCCTTAAGTCCCTGATCCCGTTGTTGACGCCGCGCGATCTCAGCCGGCAACGAATCGGGCTGTGATGATCTCGCAGCTGTCATCAACTGTCTGGGCAGCGGTTTCAAGCTAGGCAGAACTGATCAATCTGACCGTCTGCAGGTTCTGGGATGGGGGCAGGGGGACTTGAACCCCCACATCCTCTTCAGGACAAGCGATTTTAAGTCGCGTGCGTCTACCGATTCCGCCATGCCCCCGGGCTGGTGGGCGTCCACCCACCATGGCATTCTAGATTTCATCAAGAGCATTCAGGGTGGTGTCTGTTCAGGTTCTGATCAGTGATCTGCCGAGCCAGATCAAACTCGAAAGCATTCTTGTGATCGGGGCCTATGCCAGCCTCGGTTTTCTCTATCTGGTGGCGGTCCCATTGGGGCTGTATTACTGGATGGACAAGCGTTGGCACCAGATGGGAAAGCTGGAGCGACTCGGTCTTTACGGATTGGTTTTTCTGTTTTTTCCGGGGATGATCGTTTTTGCACCTTTCCTGAATCTGCGGCTAAGTGGACAGGGGAGTTCTGATCCTTGACACGGGCCAAGGTCATACAGCTGGGGTTCCTGCTCCTGGCTCTCGGTGGCGTTGGCTATGGAGCCTTCAGCCTCGCCGGTCTCAAAGGTGCTGCCCCGGGGATTGCAGCGGAAGCCCTGCTGGTGGGAGTGATCTTGATCTGGACAGGGTCTTATCTGTTCAGGGTTGTGACTGGACGCATGACCTTCATGGAGCAGCGGCGACGTTACCGGGAGGCTTACGACGATATTTCCAGCGCTGAAATCAAGGCACGTTTCGAGGCCATGTCAGAGGAAGAACAGCAGGCCTTGCTTCTCGAAATCGAGCAAGAAAGCGCCTCCTCCAGGAGTCCCTCTGCCCCATAGTCTCTTGAGAACTGCTGCTCTCTGTTTTCTTGACCATGGTTATGGATGACCAGTTGATCACTGAATCAGGTCTGGCTTCACGGATCAGCCGTCGTTTTGAGCAGGTTCGTTCAGAGGCAAGGATTGCGCTGATGCCATTCCTGATGGCTGGTGATCCAGACCTGGAGACCACCGCTGAACTTCTGCTCGGCCTTGAACAGGCCGGTGCTGACATCATTGAACTGGGAATCCCCTACAGCGATCCCCTTGCGGATGGGCCCGTGATCCAGGCAGCCGCTTCCAGGGCCCTGGCCTCTGGAACAACCCCTGGACGGGTTCTGGAGATGTTGTCGACACTGAAGGGTTCCCTTTCCCTGCCTGTGATTCTGTTCACCTACAGCAATCCACTGCTCAATCGAGGCATGGAGAGGTTCTGCGATGAGGCCGCAGAGGCTGGTGTCTGCGGCCTTGTTGTTCCCGATCTGCCCCTTGAGGAGGCTGAACGTCTCTCACCGCTGGCCTTGTCCCGGGGCCTTGATCTTGTCTTGCTGGTGGCGCCCACAACACCGGCGGAACGGATGGCAAGAATCGCGGCACGGAGTCGGGGCTTCATCTATCTGGTGAGCGTCACTGGGGTGACGGGGGAGCGCACCGCCCTGGAGGGACGGGTTGGCGATCTGGTCACTCAGCTCAAGACCACGGCGACCCTTCCAGTGGCCGTTGGCTTCGGGATTTCAGCTCCGCAGCAGGTGAGGCAGGTGAAGAGCTGGGGGGCCGACGGTGCGATTGTCGGCAGTGCACTGGTGAAGAGGATTGCGGCGGCCGCCCCCGGCAATGTTGTGGCTGAAGCCTGTGGATTCTGTCGTGAGTTGCGACAGGCGGCAGGCTGAGGGCAATGGATCTTCCCCAGGCCCTTGCTTGATCTGAATGACGTCTGTCAGGCATGAAAAAAGCCCTGATTGATCAGGGCTCGGTGATCAAACTTGATCACTGAAGTTGTTGCGCTGCTGAAAGAGGGATCACTCCTCTTCGTCGCTGGCTCCAGCGGGAATCAGTCTGATCTGTTTGCGGCCGAGCTTGATTTCAAACTCGTCACCAGGCTTGAGATCCAACAACGCTGTATAGGCCTTGCCGACCAAAAGATTGCCGTTGCCTTGCACAGTTGCAATGTAACTGAGCTTGCGTCCACCTATGCCAATTCCGGCGGTGCCGGTCAAGCCAAGGTTGACACCCTTGGCTTCAAGAAGAGCTTCGTAGAAAGCGGTGAAGTTGAGGCGATCACCTCCGCTTTTCTTATTGGAGACATAGCCACATGCACGAACAAGGTCAGACTTGCTGACATCACCCAATTCCTTGACCTTGGTTAGCAGATCGCTCCCAGTGAGCATGATCAATAAAAAGAAACCTACTTTCTGAATATAGCGTTTAATGCCGGCATCGTGCCATCCTTTGATGGCCACATTTCAGAGAAGACTATCTCGCTGGCTCTATGGCACGTTTCGTCCTTTGGGGAACTTACTGCGACAATGCTCTTGAAAAGCGTCAGCCATTTCGTGATCAGCACCTCGCCAGGCTCACCACTCTTCATGAGGATGGCATCCTGATCACCTTGGGTCCAACAGAAGGCAGCACCCATGTTTTCGGAATCTTCGAGGCAGAGGCACTGGCGGAGGTGAAGCAGCTGCTCGAAGATGATATTTACTGGCAAAAGGGAATCTGGTCTGCATTGGAGGTTTATCCCTGGATCGAAGCCTTCCCTTTTGAGCGGTGATGATCACCTACCAGGAGACCACTCACAGCAAGCTTTGTAATTGATCACGGCTTGTCCCGGAGTCTTGATTTAGAGTCATTCTCAACTGAGGGATGGGTTTTCCCAGGGTTTCAGGCTGGAGCTTCTCGGCTGTTTGTGATGGTGTTCTCGCTGCGAGTTTGTGGATATTGAGATGAAAATAATAGTCAAGAGATTCGCTCGAATCGTCTTGAGCCATGGATAGAGAATTTGACCGGTTTCAAAAATCGCTTCTGAATGGTTCAGGTTTAAGGATGATTGGCCTTGATTTCTCTTGTTCTTTTATGGGCTGCACTGGCGTCGGGTATTGAGAAGTGGAGCGTTGCAGTGGGGGGCAACGATCGAAACTTTTTCTTCGGCTGGCGGCCGGGACGTGGCTTGAGTTGGTGGTTGCTTCGCCAGCGCTGTTCATTCAAAATTGACTTCTTTTAATCAGTGAGTAAAGCTTTAAAGACTTCCGCAGGCCGATGGCAGCACCTCAGCCAAATTCTGATTCGACCAGTCCTCTATGGTTCTCATTGGCGATGGCATGCCGATGGCCCTTTGCCCTTGTTGTCACCGCTGGGATGATCGCCGCTGCAGCAATCGAGATCATCAGAAATCCGATTCCGATTCGTGTGGATGGTGGCGTTCTCGTGGAAAAAATCGTCATGCCGATTGCTTTAAGTACTAAGCAACCCCTACCTGTGCGAGGCCAGGTCAGTGTGATTGATTCTGTTCAGGTGAAGGCGGATGGCCCCCTTCCTGTCAATGGTGATGTTCATGTTCAAAAGATTGAGGGCTTGGTTGATGTCGGTGCAATCCGAACGCCCGTCACGGTTGCGGATGTGAATGTTGGATCCATCAAGACTCCTGTAGCTGTGAGCAATAAGCTTCCCTTCAAGGTCACCGGGGCCGTTCAGGTGCAGGGAAAGGTGCAAGCGGGCGTCAATCCACTTAGTCCTTTGCTCGGGAAGTGAATCCTATGGATGAATTCTCTGCCATTGCAGAGCTCTGATTGTTCTGGTGGGGCTGCTGGATAGGTTGATCACCTTGGCCAGGAGTCCTTGGCCTGCATCAGGATCCAGGCCGCGACCAATTGATCAC